>ERZ791908.285-NODE-285-length-62621-cov-5.224867_pt1 | contig 62621 bp, 50 predicted proteins | sample MGYA00510144_ERZ791908 | MGnify/ENA primary metagenome ERZ791908 (study PRJEB30046, sample SAMN00792105) | human gut metagenome | study: EMG produced TPA metagenomics assembly of the A metagenome-wide association study of gut microbiota in type 2...
CTTCTTGACGGGGAGCAGTTCACTTCAGCGTCGTGGAAGGGTGGGGTTCTTATATAATGTGAATAAATATACACAATCGTGAGCGATATTGAATGACCGGCGCGGCGAAAGCCAAATTACATCGAATTGATTGATATTATTGCAACTCTGTTTATAAAATCTTCACAGATCTTTATAATTCTTGATTTTTAGATGGTAAGAAATGTAGTATAATTATACCATAGTGGGCATTTGCAGACGGTCAGAATGCGGACAGTCAGAGAATGACTTCTCTGTGGTGCCGGATGCGGGTGCTGTTTTATTAAGAAAAGGGCACATCCGGGGTATGATATGAGTAAGAAGAGAAAGAGCGAAAAAGAGAGAAATAAGAGAAGCAGAAGAAAAGACGCTCTCTTGAAGGGAGCAGTAGCCGCGGGCGCTGTATTAGGCGGCACAACGGTATATGCACAGGGAAATATCGTATACGGCGCAGAGTCTGTTTCTGCAAGCGGCCAGGAGATGGACAGTGTGCTGGAAGAAAGCAGTACATCTGCATCGAGAGTTGAGTCCGTTACGGAATCGGCAAGCGGGTCTGAAAGTCAGGCACTGAATTCTGAATCGAAAGGTACATCCGCGTCGGTACAGAGTAATTCTGATTCGGAGGCGCAGAGTGCGTCTTCAGCGGAAAGTCAGGGGAAATCTGCGTCTGCTTCTGCAGTACAATCGAATAATGATGCAGGGTCCATGAGCGCGTCGGCAAGCGGTGAGGATTCTGCGGCATCAGAGAAGGCTTCAGACAGCACGAAACTTTCTGAGGAGGGGTCATCGGCCGCTTCACAGAGTGTTAAACAGTCGGAGGCTGTTTCGCGTGCGGCGGAAAGTTCGGCCAGCACGTCAGCGGTGTCATCGGAGCAGGGTTCTTCCCTGGCCAGTCAGTCTTTGTCCACGGTAAATTCCGAGCAGGATGAAAGTGACAGGAAGAGTCTTTCCGGCGCGGCCAGCCAGATTGCGTCGGCCAGCACATCTGTCAGCACGGAAAGCGGCCTGGCATCGGACAGTGCGGCACTTTCTCTCTCCGACAGCGAGCAGCAGAGCCGGTCTCTGTCGAATTCCGCGTCGGGCAGTGCGGAGAATTCTGCATCTCTGTCTGAGTCTGCGGGAAACAGCGTCAGCGAGTCGGCGTCCGCGTCCACCAGCAAAGTCATGCTGAATGGTTCGGTTTCTGAAGAGGCGAGCCTGTCTGCGTCGGATTCCCAGGAAGCGTCTATGGAGAACAGTGAACTGCTGTCTGAGTCGGTGAGCAGTTCCCAGCTTGCAAGCCAGAAGGAGTCAGGGCGTCAGAGCGCGTCGGTGTCGGTCAGCGGGAGCCAGAGTGCGTCCGTATCCGGGTCACAGTCCGCGAGCGGAAGCGGCAGCGTGAGCAGCAGTCTGTCCCTGTCTCAGAGCGGCAGCCTGTCCCAGCAGACTTCAGAGTCAGCTTCAGTCAGCGCCAGCACATCCGCGTCCACGAGCCTGAAGGACGGGACAAAGAAGATCACCAAGGTAGTTGTCTTCCGGGCGACAGAAAAGCAGATCACAGGTGCGGGCACGATTACAGATTTAACGGGAACACTGGATCTGGAAACCGGCATCATCACCTGGACTGCACATTATACCGCGACGGATGGAACGATAGTCGAATATGGAAAATATCCGTGGAATTGGTATGAAGTTACAAAGGACTACACAGAGCAGTATTTCGGCTTGTATCTGAATGTCATCGCCGGAGCGAATGCGCCGCAGAATATTACGGTAACCGATGCTTCGGAGAATACCTATACCCTTGATGACGGTCTGGTGAATAATGAGGATACCTATTCGGGCACACAGAGAGATCCGAACGGGAAGACGGTAAAGGCAGCTCTTGGATCCAACATCAACACAATCGATTATAAAGGCAGATACTGGGGGCAGAGTTACTCTACAACGGAGAAAATCGATGTATCCGGTAAGGTGACGGTTTCCTTCGATACGAAGATGGATGACTATAAGAACTGGGGAAAGACCATCGCGAATGTTTCCGTCAGCATTCAGGCGACATCCAGCATCACGGCCAATCATTACAGCCAGTCTGCCAAGGCTGATACTGTTCATCCGACGGTAGGTGAGAGTGACAGTAACGAGGCTAAAAACCGTGGAGTGGTTGTAGTTTCGTATTCCGGTTCTTATACAAAAGAGGCCGGATCAGTCAGTGAACTGGCATCCATGTCCCAGTCTACGCAGGATTCTCTGTCCGGAAAGGCAAGTCAGTCTGCTTCTTCCCATCAGAGCCAGTCTGCGGCGATTTCAGAGAGTACTTCAGCAAGCAGAAGTGGAAGTGCGTCCCGCTTTGAGAGTCAGAGCAACGAGAGAGAATCCCAGAGCGCAAGCAATGCCGAGTCACAGAGCCTGTCCCAGCAGATCTCCCGCTCGGCATCGATCAGCCAGTCTCAGTCAGCGAAGAATTCTGAGATCACATCCCGGTCTGTCAGCCAGAGTGAGAGGACATCCAGAAGCATCGCCAGCAATGCGAGTGCTTCAAACAGTGCGTCTGAAGAGGCATCGGAGTCTGCCAGCGCAAGCGGTTCTGCTGCAGTGAGCCAGTCAGCGGTAAATTCTCAGAGCGGCAGCGCGGCGTCAGAGTCCGCAGCACAGAGCCAGAGTATTTCCGGCGAGTCTGCCAGCGCAAGCGCCAGCAATGCGGAAAGCCAGTCCGCATCAAATGCGCAGAGCGGCAGTCTGTCGGAAAATGAATCCGCCCATAACAGCACATTTGACAGCATCAGCGGAAGTGTTTCTGGAAGAGAAAGCGGCTTGAATTCACAGAGCAGTTCTGCATCAGGATCGGCTGAAGACAGTGCGTCTTCCAGCGCAGAGCAGAGTCAGAGCGCGGAGGAGAGCAGAAGCACCAGTCTCTCTGATGCCGGGGAAACATCCGGCAGCGCAAGCGGAAGCACGGTCCTCTCTCAGTCAGAGAGCACAGCTAGAAGCGAGTCCCTGTCAGACAGTCAGAAGGAGCGGATTTCTATTTCTGAGAGCACGAGCAGATCGCTGTCAGAGAGCCAGAGCACATCGATCTCGAATTCGGCCAGTGCAAGCAAGGCCGCAAGTGAGTCGGCCAGCACAAGTAAGCTGCAGAGCGAATCAATGAGCACATCCGCATCAAAAGCGGCAAGTGAGTCTGCATCTGAGTCCGAAAGCGAAAGCATCAGCAGCTCAGAGAGTGAATTTGAGTCCGAAAGTGAATCAACCTCTGAGAGCGAATCTGCTTCAGAAAGTGAATCTGAGAGCGAATCAGAAAGTGAAAGCACTTTCGCAAGCGAGAGTGAGTCCGCATCTGAGTCGGAAAGCGAGAGTGAGTCCGAAAGCGAGAGCAGCTCAGAGTCTGAGAGTGAAAGTGAAAGTGAATCAGAATCCGAATCTGAAAGTGAGAGTACATCAGAAAGTGATTCGGAATCAGAGAGCGTATCAACTTCCGAGTCTGAGTCTGAAAGCGTAAGCACATCAGAGAGTGAGTCAGCATCTGAGTCGGAGAGCAGCAGCGAATTGGAGTCCGAAAGTGAATCGACCTCAGAGAGCGAATCTGAATCCACGAGTGAGAGCGAATCCACAAGTGAAAGCGAAAGCACCTCGGAAAGTGAATCGACCTCAGAGTCAGAGAGTACTAGTGAATCTGAGTCAACGAGCGAGAGTGAGTCGACTTCTGAATCAGAAAGCGAAAGTGAGTCCGAATCCATGAGCGAATCAGAGAGTACAAGTGAGTCTGAATCGGAATCAGAGAGTAACTCAGAGAGTGAAAGTGCATCTGAGTCCGAAAGTGAAAGCACTTCCGCAAGCGAGAGTGAGTCCGCATCTGAGTCGGAAAGCGAGAGTGAGTCCGAAAGCGAGAGCAGCTCAGAGTCTGAGAGTGAAAGTGAAAGTGAATCAGAATCCGAGAGTGAGAGTGCTTCTACATCAGAATCAGAGTCGGAAAGCGAAAGTACTTCAACCTCTGAGAGTGAATCTGAGAGTACATCAGAAAGTGAATCGGAATCTGAATCAGAATCTGAGTCTGAATCCACATCAGAGTCAGAGAGCAGCAGTGAAAGTGAATCAGAGTCAACGAGTACTAGTGAGTCTGAATCAGAGAGCGAATCTGAGTCCGAAAGTGAATCGACCTCTGAGAGCGAATCCACAAGTGAAAGCGAATCGACCTCAGAATCGGAAAGCACCAGCGAATCTGAGTCGGAAAGCGAAAGCACTAGCACCTCGGAGAGCGAATCTGAATCTGACAGTGAGTCTGAGAGTGAATCAGAATCCGAGAGTGAGAGTGCTTCTACATCAGAATCAGAGTCGGAAAGCGAAAGTACTTCAACCTCTGAGAGTGAATCTGAGAGTACATCAGAAAGTGAATCGGAATCTGAATCAGAATCTGAGTCTGAATCCACATCAGAGTCAGAGAGCAGCAGTGAAAGTGAATCAGAGTCAACGAGTACTAGTGAGTCTGAATCAGAGAGCGAATCTGAGTCCGAAAGTGAATCGACCTCTGAGAGCGAATCCACAAGCGAGAGTGAGTCGACTTCTGAATCAGAAAGCACCAGTGAATCCGAATCCACGAGTGAAAGCGAATCGACCTCAGAATCGGAAAGCACCAGCGAATCAGAGTCGGAAAGCGAAAGTACTTCGACCTCTGAGAGCGAATCTGCTTCCGAAAGTGAATCTGAGAGCGAATCAGAAAGTGAAAGCACTTCCGCAAGCGAGAGTGAGTCCGCATCTGAGTCGGAAAGCGAGAGCAGCTCAGAGTCTGAGAGTGAAAGTGAATCAGAATCAGAGTCTGAATCCACATCAGAGTCAGAGAGCAGCAGTGAAAGTGCATCAGAGTCAACGAGTACTAGTGAGTCTGAATCAGAAAGTGCATCAGAGTCTGAAAGCGAAAGCACCAGCACCTCGGAGAGTGAATTTGAGTCCGAAAGCGAAAGCACTTCCGCAAGCGAGAGTGAGTCCGAATCTGAGTCAGAAAGCGAGAGCAGCTCAGAGTCCGAGAGCGAGAGTGAGAGCAGTAGCGAATCTGCTTCAGAAAGTGTGTCCACGTCAGAGTCGGAAAGCGAGAGCAGCAGTGAAAGTGAATCAGAATCCGAATCTGAAAGTGAGAGTACATCAGAAAGTGATTCGGAATCAGAGAGCATATCAACTTCCGAGTCTGAAAGCGTAAGCACATCAGAGAGTGAGTCAACATCAGAGTCGGAGAGCAGCAGCGAATCGGAGTCAACAAGCGAGAGTGAGTCGACTTCTGAATCAGAAAGCACAAGTGAATCCGAATCCACGAGTGAGAGCGAGTCTATCTCAGAGTCAGAGAGCATCAGCGAATCCGAATCTACGAGTGAAAGTGAATCGACCTCAGAATCGGAAAGCACCAGCGAATCAGAGTCGGAAAGCGAAAGTACTTCAACCTCTGAGAGTGAATCTGATTCAGAAAGTGAATCTGAGAGCGAATCAGAAAGTGAAAGCACTTCTGCAAGCGAGAGTGAGTCCGAATCTGCGTCAGAAAGCGAGAGCAGCTCAGAGTCTGAGAGTGAAAGTGAATCAGAATCCGAATCTGAAAGTGAGAGTACATCAGAAAGTGATTCGGAATCAGAGAGCGTATCAACTTCCGAGTCTGAGTCTGAAAGCGTAAGCACCTCGGAGAGCGAATCCGAATCGGAGAGCACTTCAACCTCTGAAAGTGAGTCAACTTCAGAGAGTGAATCTACTTCTGAGTCCGAGTCGGAAAGTGAAAGAGAGAGCACCTCGGAGAGCGAATCTGAATCTGACAGTGAGTCTGAGAGTGAATCAGAATCCGAGAGTACGTCAATCGTTGAGAGCGAGAGCACCAGCGAATTAGAGTCGGAAAGCGAAAGTACTTCAACCTCTGAGAGCGAATCAGAAAGTGAAAGCACTTCCGCAAGCGAGAGTGAGTCCGAATCTGAGTCCGAAAGTGAATCGACCTCAGAGTCGGAGAGTACCAGTGAATCTGAGTCAACGAGCGAGAGTGAGTCGACTTCTGAATCAGAAAGCACAAGTGAATCCGAATCCACGAGTGAGAGCGAGTCTATCTCAGAGTCAGAGAGCATCAGCGAGTCTGAGAGTGAAAGTGAATCAGAATCAGAGTCTGAATCAGAAAGTGCATCAGAGTCTGAAAGCGAAAGCACCAGCAGCTCAGAGAGTGTATCTGAGTCCGAAAGTGAGAGCAGCTCAGAGTCTGAGAGTGAAAGTGAATCAGAATCTGGGTCTGAAAGTGTAAGCACATCAGAGAGTGAGTCAACATCTGAGTCGGAGAGCAGCAGCGAATCGGAATCCATAAGCGAAAGTGAGTCCGAGTCTGAATCAGAAGCTGAGAGTGCATCAACCTCAGAATCGGAGAGTACCAGTGAATCTGAGTCAACGAGTGAGAGTGAGTCGACTTCTGAATCAGAAAGTACAAGTGAATCCGAATCCACGAGTGAATCAGAGAGTACAAGTGAGTCTGATTCAGAAAGTGCATCAGAGTCTGAAAGCGAAAGCACCAGCAGCTCAGAGAGCGAATCGGAATCCACAAGCGAAAGTGAGTCCGAGTCAGAGAGCGCTTCAACTTCAGAAAGTGAATCGGAATCTGAATCAGAATCTGAGTCTGAATCCACATCAGATTCAGAGAGTAGCAGTGAATCTGAGTCAACGAGTGAGAGTGAGTCGACTTCTGAATCAGAAAGCACAAGTGAATCCGAATCCACGAGTGAATCAGAGAGTACAAGTGAGTCTGAATCGGAATCTGAGAGCAACTCAGAGAGTGAAAGTGCATCTGAGTCCGAAAGCGAAAGCACTTCCGCAAGCGAGAGTGAGTCCGCATCAGAGTCTGAAAGCGAATCAGAGTCGGAAAGCGAAAGAACCAGCACCTCGGAGAGCGAATCTGAATCTGACAGTGAGTCTGAAAGTGAATCAGAATCCGAGAGTGAGAGTGCTTCCACATCAGAATCAGAGTCTGAGAGTACGTCAATCGTTGAGAGCGAGAGCACCAGTGAGTCAGATTACACAAGTACGAGCGTTTCTGAATCACAGAGTGCGTCGACATTCACGAGTGCAAGCATAAGCGGCTCAACATCTGCAAGCAGCAGTGCAGCAGGATCCGTTTCCGCCAGTGCCAGCACATCCGACAGCTTAAGCAGCTCAGAATCCGTCAGCGCTTCTGTAAGCGACAGTGGTTCACAGTCTGCATCGGCAAGCGCATTTACTTCAGCGAGTGAAAGCAATTCTGCATCGGACGCAGAGAAGAGCACAAGCCTGAGCAGCAGTGAATCCGCATCAGCAAGTAGCAGCGCATCTGCTTCGGAAACGCCAGTTCAGCTGAACACCGTTCCGGCAGGAACCAACAACGGAAATGCCGGCGGAGCGGCGGGCACCGCTGCCACAGCGAATGCAGCAGCCACTGCCAATACCGCCGCAGCCGCTGCAGGAACTGCCGATCAGGATAACACCGGTCAGGAGAACACTCCGGCCGAAAGCGCGGCCTCCCTTTCGGCATCCGCGTCCGCAGAAGATGCAAGCCGTCATACCAGCACCAGCGAAAGCCTGAGCAGAAGCCAGCGCGGAAGCTCCAGCGACAGTGCCAGTGCAGCGGCCAGCGAGAGCAAATCCGCGTCTGCATCCACGGCGGCATCTGAATCCGAGACCGAGCAGAGCAACAGCATTTCAGCAAGTCTCAGCTTATCCCTGGGAGATTCTGTAAGCGCGGCTTCCAGCAACAACAGCAGTGCAGGAACAGAAAACAGCATCACTGCCGCAGGCGCGGCAAGTGCAGCATCGACAGCGACGGATGCTTCCTCAGCTGGAAACACTTCCGGAGCTTCATCTTCAGAGCTGGAAGCCCTGAACGCTGCAGTACCACTCCAGGTACAGAAAAAATAACCGTTAATACCGATAATAATAAACATGAGATCTGAATAACGGCCGGCTTTCTTCGGAGAGCCGGCCATCAGACGCAATCACGCAGAAAGAATATTTACGATATTTGGCGCTAGAAAGGATTTTCTCCGCATGAAAGGAACACAGACACATGAACTGCGTAATCGAATTATTTTCACGTTCGTAATGCTGGCCGTATATCTTCTGGGAAGATGTGTGCCGCTTTTTGGAGCCGGCGCGGGCGGAAACACGCAGGGCATGGCCAGCACGCGGGAAATGGCGGCAATGATGTTCAGTGGAGACCGGTATCAGACCTCACTGATGGCCCTGGGTGTCCTGCCTTACATCAACGCCTCCCTTCTGGTGCAGATCGTATCCGCACTCCGGAGCGTCAGTTCCCGAGCGAGAATTTCCAAGCAGAAGATGGACCGCTGGATGATCATCGTCACGGCCTTATTTGCGGCCGGCATGGCCATCGCACAGGCGTCCGATCTGGCATTGGAGACTGCTGGAAACTCAGGCATGATCTGGATTCTCACTGCCCTGGAATTATTTGCCGGTGCGATGCTGACCTGTCTGATCTGCCTGAAAAACGAGAAGCACGGCATCGGCGCGTCCATGCCGATCATTCTGCTGAACATCCTTGTATCTTTTGCAGCCACGGCATCTTCGCAGCATATCTTCCGCTACCCGCGGATCTTCCTGGTCTGCGCAGTCGTCGTCATCATCACGATTGTGATGGAAAGCAAGATGGTCCGGATTCCGCTTCAGCGCGTTTCTGTCCATAACATTCATGCTGAGCAGAATTACATGGCCTATAAACTGAACCCGACCGGAATCATGCCGGTCATGTTTGCCACAGCCGCATTCCTGGTGCCGCGCTACATTGTTGCGATTCTCGCTCACTTGTTTCCGTCGTCAGGCACACTCGCAGACATGCGTCAGAACATGGTCATGACCAAGCCCTTAGGCATCGCCGTCTACCTGATCATCATCGTTCTGCTTTCTGCCGCCTTTGCCTTCATCATGCTGAACCCGAGAGAGTCCGCGCGTCAGCTGCAGAAAAACGGCGACAGCATCATCGGCGTCTACGCCGGGCAGAAAACAACCGCTTATCTGGTGAAGCTGGTCCTGAAACTCAGCATTTTCAGCGGAATCCTGCAGGCATTCTGCATGGGACTGTCTCTGGTTCCGGCAAGCCGGGGGATGCTTCCGGCCTCGCTGGCCATGATCCCTTCCGCCGCGATGATCCTCGTAAGTATCATCTGCAGCTTGATCCAGGAAATCAAGTCCTACCGCAGATTCGACGCCTACAGCTTTTTCCTCTAGGATCGGATTGGACAAAAAGAACATGGCAAGAAAATTCCTGCCATCTTCCTCCGGAAACCGCGTGCTTAAACTTTGCGGACCGTCATTAAGAAAGAAAAGGAGTCCATCATGCTGTATTTTATTCCGGCCTGGTATCAGAACGGAACATGGAAAGAACACGAACCGGTCTGGTACAGACCCAGAACCGTTTCCGAATTTGATGATACCGTCAAGCAGATTCAGCTCTTTTCTAGGAACCAGACAGCTCCGTTTAAAATAATAATACTGGGATTTTCTCCCAATTTCCGTCATTTTCTCCACCGCCAGGGCATTTACCACGCGCCTTACTGGTCCTGTTTTGATGCCATGCAGGGAATCCGGACGCAGAATATGGATGTCTTTTCCTTCCATGATCTGACCTGGCCGGAGGATGTGGAGTTTATTTATTCCCCTTTTGCTGTCATCGCCCAGAGAAAAGGGCAGAAATATGCCCAGATTGAGTTTGCGGAAGATGGAAATATGTTCCGGGTAGATATGTTTGAGAAAAATCTCATCGCAAGCAGAAATCTCTACGATGACCGGGGTTTTGTTTCCTGCAGAGTTCTTTACCGGAACGGCGCACCATATCTGGAACAGTTTTTTAATGAAGAGGGAATCTGGAAATTCGCGAGATATCTGGATGACGGGCACGTTCTGATCAATCCGGAAAGCGCCTGGTTTCTTCAGGATGATCACGGACAGAAACAACAGATGCCATATAAACAGCAGGTTTACAGCAGCATAGAAGAAATGATCACAGAGGTTTTTGAAAGCTGCCTAAAAGAAAACAGCAGCGAAGATGTCTTCATTGCAGCCATGCATCCGCTGCATACGGAGGTGCTGGGCCGGGCACTGGAAGGCAGGAAACTCATACTTTCTTTTTTCAGCCGCAGATTTTCTGAAGAAGGAAACTGGAATACTATGCTTCAGCTCATGCGCAGCGCATCGTATGTCGTCGCTGATAAAACATCGACAGCGAAGATCGTTGCGGAGCATGCGGATGGCTGTAAGACTCCGGTGAAGGTCATTACTCCCTATGATTCCCGCGTGGACTTTGGAATCAGCAATCAGCTCAGGGTGCAGAACATTCTTCTGGCCGTCGACCAGATTTCGGATGAACTGTTTTCCGCAATTGCGGTTTCCCTTGCTCAGTATATTTTGTCAAAAAACAAACGCGCAAGGGTCTGCCTGTTTACCCGCTCGGCCAGCTATAACGAAGGGGGCAGGCTTCTTCACAGGGTACAGCTAGCTCTGCAGCAGGCCGGGATGAACCCGGAGCTCGCGCATGAAGGTACGGGCCGATCGGAGAGTATGGTCGATGAAAATGATCGGGCAGAGCAGATTTTCTCTGTTGCGCAGTGTGTCGATGAAATGGCGGTCAGCAGAACGCTGCGGGAGCAGAGAGTCGTCGTGGACGTTCAGGCGCTTCCGGACCAGTTCCTGCAGATTTCTGCCATGAGTATGGGAATCCCGCAGATCACTTCTACGGAATCTGATTACGCCGTGGATGGAAAAAACTGCAGGGTTGTTTCCGATGTCAGTGAACTGCTGGACAGCCTGGATTACTATTTGAAGAATATTACAAACTGGAATCAGGCGCAGATTGCGTCGTATGATATTGGAAGCCGTTTCAGTACCAGAAAGCTTGTCGATGCCTGGAGGGAGGTGATTCACGATGTTGAGCATCAGGGTTCTGCAGCTGGGAGATAAGGATTTTTCCAGCCAGTATAAAATCTGTGAGGGAGCAGAATGGAATTATGAGCCAGACCTGAACATGGATGATCCGGAATACGATGCGGCCATCGTGGACCGCCCGCTGAGTGATGAAGAGGCGGAGATACTGAGCAGGATTGTGCGGGCGCACAGCCTGTTTCTCCTTGATGGGCTTGTTTTGTCGAAGGTCATGGAAAAGATGATGAAGAGCCGCTGCGGGCAGATGATGGCGCGGGAGGACCTTCAGAAGTTCCTGAAGGACGGGCTGAGAAACTATTATGGAAGGCCCTATGGTGAGAAGTTCGATCCGCACATGCTTGCGATTGCGTCGGGTTTCCAGGGGCATGTGACATGGCATGGATTCACGGAAGTGGTGCTTGAGGGGAATTTCGGCGCTGAAATGAAGCAGGCTGCATACTGGCGGGGAAATATTCCTGTGGAAAAGGGGCAGGCGATCGATTTCTGGCTGGAATATGAGAAGGATGATTCCGTTGAGATTGAGCTGGAGATCGTGCTGTTTCTGGGCGGAAGCGTGTCTTCTGTGCAGAAGGTATGGACCTTCAGTGAAGCGCAGCTTCAGGATCAGGTGACGATTGACAATCAGATGCAGGACGGGCCGGTGTTTGCATCGCTGCGTGCAAAGGGCGAGGGGACGCTGAAGCTTTCCGCGCTGCATGACCGCTATTCCCGAAGGGGCGCAGGTGCCTTCTTTCCGGGAGGCAGGCGGACCGTTACCAGCAGCCGGGAGGAGATTTTCACCTATATGGACCCGGGCGATCTGAAACCGCCGCTCTGTGTGTATTTCTCAGGCTATAAGACGATGGAAGGATTTGAAGGCTACCGGATGATGCGGAGGATGGGCTGCCCGTTTGTTCTGGTCAGTGAGTCGAGACTGGAAGGCGGCGCCTTCTATCTGGGATCGGAAGAATATGAAAGTAAGCTTTCTGCGGTGCTGCAGGGCTATATGAATGAGCTTGGGTTTAACCGGAATCAGGTGGTGTTCTCAGGGCTTTCCATGGGAACCTTCGGCGCGCTGTACTACGGCAGTATGATCCGGCCGGCCTATATCATTGTGGGAAAGCCGCTGATGAGCCTTGGAAACATGGCGGAAGCGGAAAGGCTGGAGCGGCCGGGAGGCTTCCCGACGTCTCTGGATGTTCTCTGGAAGCAGTACCGGAGTCTGGATCACGAAGCGGCGGAGAAGCTGAATCAGAGATTCTGGAAGAAGTTTGACCAGACGGACTGGTCCGGCAGGACCTTTATCGCCGCCTACATGCTGGAGGATGACTACGATAAGACGGCCTATCAGGAGATGATTTCTCATATCGGAAGCGGCGCCAGGGTAGTCGGAAAAGGCCTGCACGGACGGCATAACGACGATACTTCCGGAATTGTACACTGGTTCGTCCGGCAGTATAACCGGGTGCTTCAGGATGGATATGACAGGAGGCCGGATGATGGAAAATCAAGGTAAAAAGTGGACGGTCTACTGGAATGAGTATAGCAGCGACAGCTATTTATATGGAACGGAAATTACTTTTCACAGCAGGGATGATGTGGAATTCCATAATGCCCTGATGCCCCCTGGGACGGTCATGAAAACCTGGTATTCCATGGTGAATTATCAGGCGGGAAGGATTGAACCGTCTCTTCCGATCATTGACGGAGAAGGAAGCTACCACGTGTCTTGGGACCTGGACTGCGATATTCCGGGCGGCGTGTTCCTGCGTTTTGTTTTCCTTGGAAAAAACGGGGAGGAAGCAGGCAGCCTGATTATAGACGGGCCGGAGGCGGATATGAAGTGCCCGCTGAAGACCTACAGCTATAAGGTGGAGCTGATCTGCGCGGGCTCGCATAATTTCCATTTTCATTCCTTTACGATTACAGAAAGAACGGAATCATGAAGATCACGGAAAAACGGATAAGAAAAATTCTAGATGAGGTGAAGCTGTGCGCAGCTCCAATAAAGAATCTGAGTGATGAGAAGCTGCAGCAGATGACGCAGGAACTGAAGGCGGAGCTGGCGTCCGGGAAGACGACGGAGCAGATCCTTCCCAGGGCTTACGCGGTGATCGGTGAGGCAGACCGCCGGGTGCTGGGTATGTATCCTTACGACGTGCAGATCATGGGCGCGATTGCCCTCCACTACGGCTATCTCGCGGAGATGAACACCGGAGAGGGAAAGACCCTGACGGCGACACTGCCGCTGTATCTGAACGCCCTGACCGGAAAGAGCACGATTCTGGTTACGGCCAATGAATACCTGGCCTGGCGTGATGCCGCGGAAATGCGGCCGGTCTTTACCTTCATGGGGCTGGACGAGCGCGCGGGCGTCTCCCAGACACCGGGTAAATTCCTGACGAACGAGCAGAAAAAAGAAAACTACAACGCCGATATCCTTTATACGACCCACAGTGTGCTGGCCTTTGATTATCTTCTGAATCATCTGGTCATGCGGGCAGAAGACCGTTTTATGAGGGAGTTTTACTTCATTATTATCGATGAGGCAGACTCCGTTCTCCTGGACGGCGCCCAGATGCCGCTGGTCATTTCCGGATCGCCTCGCGTCCAGTCCAATCTCTACGCCATGACCGACTTTTTCGTGTCCACGCTGAAAGAGGGAAGGGACTATGAGACAGAAGACAAGTCCGTGTGGCTGACGGATCACGGCGTAGCAGCGGCAGAAAAATTCTTTGGAATTTCTCGTTTTTATGACCATGAAAATTTTGAGATCAACCGCCACGTGACCATGGCGCTCAGGGCCCACGCCCTGTTTCAGCCGGAAAAGGACTATGTGGTTTCCGACCAGGGAGAGATCGTGCTTCTGGACAGCAGTACAGGACGCAGTCTTCCGGGCATGAAAATGAGAGGAGGCGAACATCAGGCCCTGGAGCAGAAGGAAGGACTGAAACTCTCTCAGGAGCAGCGTTCGGTTGCTTCCGTAACCTATCAGAATCTCTTCCTGATGTTCCCGAAGATGTGCGGCATGAGCGGAACGATTTCCGACGCCAGAAAAGAACTGCGCGACGTATACCATAAGGAAGTCATGATCATTCCGACAAACCGGAAAATGCAGAGAATCGACCATGCAGATCGCTGCTTTGTTACAGCGGAAGAGCAGTATGAAGCGGCACTGGAAGAAGTACTGGAACACCATAAGACCGGGCAGCCGGTTCTGGTCGTAGCGGCGGCGATTCAGGACACACAGATCTTCTCCCGCATGCTGGTGAATGAGCAGATTCCGCACAGTGTGCTGAATGCGAACAATGCCTACTGGGAAGCGGAAATCATCGGCTCCGCGGGACAGAAAGGTGCCGTTACCGTATCCACCGGAATGGCCGGACGCGGAACTGACATCAAGCTGGGAAAGGGTGTCCGCGAGCTCGGGGGTCTTGCCGTTATCGGAATCGGGCGCATGGAGAACATCCGGCTGGAACGCCAGGCGAGAGGCCGCGCCGGACGCCAGGGCGATCCCGGATCCAGCCGCTTCTACGTCTCCCTTGAGGATGAAATCGTAAAAGCCATGAAAGGAGAGAAGGTCGATAAGTATATCGACGGAAAGAAGAAAATTTCCGCCAGAAAGCTGAGAAAAATCATCGATGGCTCGCAGAAAACCCTGGAAGAGCAGGCAGTCGCGTCCCGTGAGCAGTCTGTCCGCTACGACGAGATTCTCCGGCGCCAGAGAACCATCCTTTACGATGCCAGAGACCGGATCCTGGACCACGAGAACATCGGAAAGGGCACTTTCCGCGCAATCGTGCGGGACAATCTGAACCGCTTCCTGGACAGCTGTCCGGACCCTTCCCAGAAGGATCTGAACCGCTATGTGCTGGATAATCTGAGCTACGAGATGAATATTTCCCTCCGTTCCTCTGGCAAAAGCAGAGAAGCAAGGCAGAAACTTCTCGAACAGATGAACGATTATGCAGACCGTCTGTTTGAACAGAAGCAGGCTCTGTTTACAAGCCGGGCTGAGTTTCAGGAATATGTCAGAAAGTGCGTTCTCCGCGCGCTGGATGAAGCCTGGATTGAAGAAGTCGACTACCTGCAGCAGCTGCAGTACGCGACGTCAACCAGGGGCACCGCCCAGAGAAATCCGGTGTTTGAATACAGCAGGGAAGCTTTCCAGTCCTTTGACGAAATGAAAACGACGATGAAGAAAAACATCGCGAGGAACTTCTTCCTGGGCGACCCGCAGATCGGAGAAAACGGGGATGTGCAGATCGTCTTCCCATAAAGCTGTCTGCGTCTGGACGCAGCGGTGGCAGAAATCTGCCAGTCAAATGGACATGTAAAACTTGAATCCGCCCCGTGTGCAGAGGGAAGAATAAGCAGGAGACTGAATATGATTTACAACATCAACCTTGGTATCGGATGGGCGTCAAGCGGCGTAGAATATGCGCAGCTCTACCGCGCCAGAATGTTCCGCGGCATCCATGAACCGGCGCGCTTCATTTTTACTGACATGTTTCCGCGGGAAAACATCGAGCATCTGACCAGAAACATCGGGTTTAAGGATGAAGAGGTCATCTGGCTCTATACTTTCTTTACGGATTATGAAATTTCTCCGGTAACCTGGACTCTGCAGGATCTGGAAGACACCCTTCCGGGAACCGGGCATAGGATGGACAGACAGGGAAAAATCGGAAGGATCTTTCTCCCGGGAAACGGAAACTTCTGTACCGTTTATTTTGTCCGCGAAGACTCCGACCTGGTCCACCGGGTAGAGTATGTCTCAAACGGCTGTCTGATCCGCAAAGACTATTTCACATACGGCAGAATCTATTCTGAGTACTACGCACCCCTCAACGGGAAAGCCCACCTGTACATGCGCCGCTATTTCAACACCGACGGATCCACCGCCTATGAAGAAATCAACGATGACGATGAGGTCCTCTACCGCTTTCCGGACCAGATCCTGTACGCTAAAGAGGAACTGGTCGGTTACATGATCCGCTGCCTTCATCTTACGGAAAAGGACACTGTGATCATCGACCGGACCACCGGAGTCGGCCAGGCCGTGCTTCAGAACTGCGGAAAGGCGCGGACCGGAATCATCGTCCATGCCGACCACTACAGCAAGGGCAGCACTACGGACGACTACATTCTCTGGAATAACTACTATGAATATTCCTTTGATATGTATAAGCATATCCGCTTCTTCATCACCGCCACCGATGCGCAGAAGCAGATGATGAACGAGCAGTTCCAGAAATACATCGGCGAATCCCCGGAAATTTACACAATTCCCGTCGGCAGTCTGGAAAAACTGCATTACCCGGCCTCAGACACTCCGCGCCGGCCCTTCTCCATTCTGACCGCCTCCCGCCTGGCCTCAGAAAAACACGTTGACTGGGTCATTGAAGCCTGTGTCCTCGCTCGGAAAAAAATCCCGGGGCTGACCCTGGACATCTACGGAACCGGTGCAGAAGAAAGCAAGCTTCGGGAGCTGATTCAGGACAAACACGCCGATTCCTATATCCGCATGATGGGTCAGCATGACATGACGGAACTCTACCAGAATTATGAACTTTACCTTTCCGGCTCCACCAGCGAGGGCTTCGGCCTCAGTCTGATGGAAGCCGTCGGGGGCGGCCTTCCGATGATCGGCTTCGACGTTCCTTACGGCAATCCGACCTTCATCGATGACGAAAAAAACGGTTATCTGATTCCAGTGGATGAAAACATGTCCATCCCGGAAAGAATCGCCGCCCTGGCCGACCGTACCGTCCGCCTCTTCACTGAGGCTGACCGCAGTGCCTTCCAGCGCCGCTCCTATGAAATCGCTTCCGGATTTTTAACAGAAAAGGTTATGCAGAGATGGAAAACAGTATTAAGCAGATAACAGATCAGGAGCTCTCTCAGGGCGTTCTCCTCCTGGACCATTATGACGAAGCCGCAGCCATGCTGAGCAGCTCCTTCCGCCGCGCTGGCTTTACCGGCCCGGTCATCGTCCTGGCCGACTCCGGCTTCCTGCCCGCCGATGTGATCTCCCTCTATCGCTGCTTCTGCAGGGATTCAGAGGGAACTCCTTTCCCCGGGACAAAAAACAATTGCAAGAAAATTACGGACCGCGCGGCCGCAGAATCCGCTGCTAGAGACGAAATACTGCCTGAAGCTCAGGCAAAACCTGGTTCGCGGCAGTATCAATTATCCCACGCCGGCTGGAGAATGGGGAAAGCCAGATATTTCAATCAGATCGAGCTTCCAGACTATTGGGAAATTACCGGAAACGGCGTTTCCGGCGAAATCCATGACCTTCAGCACCTCCGGGGCCGGATCTTCTTCGCGGCGCCGTCTGCCAGAAGACGGGTGAGCGAAGTCGACTGGCTGAATGAAAAAGGCATCGTGCGCTGTACTGACCACTACGATAACTCCGGAATCCTCTATTCACGGACGGTATTCAACAAGAAAGGCGAGCGCTTCTGCCGCTCCTGGTTCGATGAAGAGGCCCGCGAGCGCATCGTGGAAAACTACGTAACCGGGGATATCCTGGTCAACCGGAATGGAAAGATCACTCTGTTCCGAAACCGCACGGAGCTTGCTGTTTCCATGCTGAAGGAAATCGGAGCCGACGGCCGCAGAATCTTCTATAACTCCTTGTCCATTCCACTTTTTGTCACGGAAAAGATGAAGAAGCCGGAAAAGGGAAATGTGCTATTCTGGCAGGAAGGGCCGCGGAACGACATTCCGGGAAATATGAAGATGATTCTGGAGGGCCGGTCGAACACCTCGGAAATTCTGGTGCAGAACCGGGAGAGCCTGAAGAATCTGCTCCGCCTCGGCGCTTCGGACCAGGTCCTGAAGCCGATGGGATACCTGTACGGATACAGGCGGAAAAACCGCGGCGGAAAAGACATTCTGATCTGCACCAATTCCGATCAGATCGAGCAGCTGCAGGAAATCGCGGAAAATCTGCCGGCCGGCATGCAGCTTCACATCGCCGCGGTGACAGAGATGTCCGCAAAACTCCTTGCCTTCGGAAAATATGAGAATATCCGGCTCTATCCATGCGCGCGGGAATCCCTTATTGACGAACTGCTTGATAAATGCGATTATTATTTGGACATTAATCACGGCGGTGAGATCGTTTCAGCCGTAAAACAGGCATTCCTGCACGATGAGCTGATTCTGGGATTCAGGAAAACCCTGCACAATCCCTGGTATACGGCAGAGGAAAACCAGTTCAGCGATGCGGCTGACTTGTGCGGGGTGCTGAAGCACTGCCATGCAGACAGCGAAGTCCTTCAGAAAGGTCTCCGCGCCCAGAAAGACGCGGCGATGGAAGAAACAGAAGGAGCTTACCAGAAGCTGTTTGAAGATTAAATTACGGAATACCACAGAAAACATGAATATATATAGGAGGTAAACATGCGGTTTGTGATTCAGCGTGTGCTCGAGAGTAAGGTAGAAGTTGAGGGAAAGACAATCGGAGAAATCGGTCAGGGCTTCCTGGTCCTGATCGGCGTTACCCACGGGGATACAAAGGAAACCGCGGATAAGATGGTAAAAAAGCTGATCGGCATGCGGATCTTCGAGGACGAGAACGGGAAAACCAACCTTTCCCTGGAGAAGGTCGGCGGCAGTCTGCTTCTGGTCTCCCAGTTTACCCTGTATGCAGACTGCAGACGTGGAAACCGCCCGGGCTTTACCGACGCCGCCGACCCGGAAATCGCCAACGACCTCTACGAATACATCATCTCTGAATGCCGGAAACAGGTAGAACACGTGGAAACCGGAGAATTCGGCGCCGACATGAAAGTCAGCCTGGTCAACGACGGGCCGTTCACGATCATTCTGGATTCCGCGGATTTACATTAGCTGCCAGTGGCAGAAGCCGCTGGCGGTCGGGAACTCGAGGCGAGCGAGAATTGTGTTTTCACCCAAAAAATATTTATAAAAGCATGACTTAACACCAAAATGGTGTATAATAATTCCATTGACTTAAGGATTATGGGTTGATTTGACGACAGGAGGAAAAGACAATGAAACACAGAAAAGCAATGGTTATCGGAACAGGTCATGTTGGATCACATGTTGCGATGGCGCTCGCGTTTGATCATACGGCAGATGAAGTTGTCCTGGTGGATAAGGACGAGAAGAAGGCAAAGGCGCATGCGCTGGACATCTATGACGCAATGAGTTTCTCCAGCCACAGCGTCCTGGTCCGCGCCGGAGATTACTCCGACGTCGAGGACTCTGATGTTGTTGTGATCGCTATCGGCGAGCCGAGAAAACCGGGTCAGGACCGCGTGGACATGCTGGACCATTCCATCATTATGTGCAAAGAGCTGATTGCTTCTCTGAAGCCATATAAGATTCCGGGAATCGTGATTTCCATTACGAACCCGTGCGATGTCATTGCGGATTACCTGAGAAAGGGCCTCGGTGTTGACGACTGCAGAATGTTCGGAACCGGAACCCTGCTGGATACTGCGCGCCTTGTCCGCGTGCTGAGCCGTCAGACCGGCGTTTCCAGAGATTCCATTCAGGGATTCGTCATGGGCGAGCATGGCGAGTCTTCCATGATTCCGTTTTCACAGATTCATATCGGCGCGCTGAAATACAGTGACTTTGATCTTTCTGATGAGGACGTCCTGACCGAGATGAGAAGAGGCGGCTGGGTCATCGTTGAAGGAAAGAACTGCACAGAGTTCGGCATCGGCCGCGCTGCTGCATACATGGCAGGCGTGATCATGAGAGATGAGAAGAAGATCCTGCCGGCATCCGTAAATCTGCACGGTGAATATGGCGAGAATGACGTCCAGATCGGTGTTCCGTGCGTAATCGGCGGAGAAGGAATCGAGCGCGTTCTCGAGATTCCGCTGACCGATGAAGAGAAGGAACAGTTCCATCATTCCTGCGACGTTGTCCGCGGAAACATTGCCATTGCGGCGGCAAAATAAAAACGCAAGGATATATTCTGGCTGGCGGCAGTCATGGTGAACGTTGCCGCGCGGCGGAGAAGCGGGAAGGGAAGATAGAAAGCTGCTTTCCTCTCTGAAATTTTCGTATAAACTTCCTCACCCATTTTGATAAATATGTTACAATACGGTTGGACTAGAATTTACGCGGCCTGCGCAGTCCGGCCGTTTTTTTCTGGATAAGTTTCTTATTCGTCTGAAGATTCGGGGCATCTTTGGCGATGGTAAATAGAGTTGTGTAAGAGTGAAATGAGGAGGAAGTTCAGAAATGAGTGAACAAAAAAAGGTGCCGTATTTTGAAAATGGCCTCGCACAGCCGGTATTCCCATTTACCGATGGAAAGACGGGCAGCAAGTATGATCCGCAGACGTCCGATATCGTGAGATACTGCGTTTATGTGGAGACGGATTTTGACCTGGACGGTGACGGAAAGCGCGACCTGGTCAAGGCCTTTGTGCAGGTACCGAGAAGTGCTGCAGAAGGGATTTATAAGGCGGGGACGATTTATGAAGCCCGTCCGTACAGTTCCGGTATCCAGTATGACGCCTATGACCACATGAAGGAAGTCGACGAGGATGTTTATCCGAAGTACGACATGCTCCACGTCTATGACGCGCCGGCAAGAACACCAGAAGGCTGCATCAGCGCTCTTGAAGCAGCTGAGAAAGCAGACCCTTCTGAGTGGCATTATCAGGATCAGGGATATAAGGACGGCGTTACTTACTGCTACGATAATATCGACCTGTATGACTATTACCTGATCAGAGGATTTGCCGTTGTTCAGGCGGCAGGTCTTGGAACACTGGGATCTGAAGGATTCGAGGCCGTCGGAACGACTTATGAGAGAGACGCCTTTGCCGCAATCGTTGAGTGGCTGCACGGAGACCGTGTTGGTTACACGGACAGAGAGCATAATATCGAGACAAAGGCTGACTGGTCAAATGGAAAAGTTGGCATGACCGGCAGATCTTACGGCGGAACCATGCCGTTTGCCGTTGCCTCCACAGGTGTTGAGGGCCTTGAAACCATCGTACCGGTTGCTGGAATCGCAGATTGGTACAGCTTCCTGAACCAGCAGGGCGCCCAGAGATACTGGCCGAAGGAAGTACTGATGAGCTTCCTTTCCTATTACTGCTCCAGCCGTTACGACGACCCGAAGCTCACGGAAGAAGAAAGAAAGAAGTTCGCCGGATACCAGTACCAGATGAGCAGAGACCAGATCAAGTGCGGATTTGACTATGATCCGGAGTTCTGGGACGGCGGAAACTACACACTGAACGCGGACAAGATCAAGTGCAGCGCCCTGATCATCCACGGACTGAATGATGAGAACGTATCCACCAAACAGTTTGAGATGATGAGATCTTCCTTCAAGAAAGCGGGACAGAATGTCAAGCTCCTGCTTCACCAGGGCTATCACATGACGCCGACCATGGTTTTGAAGGGATACGGGTTCCTGGTTGACGGACAGACTTATGATGATGTTTTGAACCAGTGGTTCTCCCATTATCTGTTCGATGTGGACAACGGAGCAGAAAACCGTCCGGATGTTATGGTACAGAGCAACCGCGACCAGCACGTCTGGGAGACGGCAGATTCCTGGGAGACTGCATATAAGCTGATCCTGAAGAATCAGGACAGAGGACAGACTTTGATTGACACAGACTGGGAAAAGGCCGGCGTCAATCAGGACAACTTCGACGAGAAGATGAGTCTGACTTCTTCCAACATGAACCAGCGCTATCAGAGCGAGAAGCTTTCGCAGGATGTTACGATTCAGGGAACGGTAAAGGTTGACTTCAGCGCTGCACTGAACGCAGGCGACCCGAAGGACTCCTTCCAGGGAGAGAACGTCAATGATGTTGACAAGCTGAGCTTTGCCCTCGGAACTGACGCCGATTTCATGGACGATGTCAAGATGACGGTTCTGCTCTGCGATGTCAGCAGTGAGAAATTCGACAGCTATCAGACCGTCGACGCGGCAAGAAACGAAATCCCGCTTAAGACCGTGCAGAAGGGCGGCATCAGGAACGGCGGAGACCTGCAGGATTTCGATGTCATCGAGTTTGAGAGTGTAAATAAGAATTACAAGGTCATCACCCGTGCCTATATCGACCTCTGCAACCCGGATTCCGGATACGCGCCGCAGACATCTTGGTCTAGCATTACCCTGCAGCCGGGCGAGTTCCACGATTACAGCGTTTATCTGAACGCCCAGCGTTACACCGTTGCGGCAGGCCATCAGCTGGTTCTGGTTCTCGACACGGAGGATCCGGTCAACTGCATGATGCATAAGCATTATGAAATCGCCATCGACGATGCGTCCATCCAGGCAGAAATCCCTGTAACAGAGGAAATCAGCGGACTGAAAGGACTCCGCAAGTAAAGCACATACTTCTTCTCTGCGCTGCGTAGATTGACGGAGGCGTCCTGAACGGGGTAATCGGTTATCGGAAGGAGACAGATATGGAACAGATAAAATTAACAAAAGAAAATGGCAAGATCGTCCCCTGCCTTTTTGAAATCCCGGAAGGCGCAGAGAAGATCGTTATTTATATTCATGGTTTTGAGAGCTGCAAGGAATGCGCGACGGCAGAGCTGATGAGAAAGCGGATGCCGCCGGAGGGAATCGGCGTCGTTTCCTACGACCAGCCGGGCCACGGCGAAGCAGAAGCCCGGCAGGAATGGATCCGCATCGAATCCTGCAAGGACAGCCTGCAGACGGTAGAAAACTACATCCATGAACAATATCCGGAAGCGGAAATCCTGTATTTCGGATCCAGTTACGGCGCCTATCTAACCGGCCTTTACATCAGCAGCAGGCCGCATCTCGGACATCAATTTTTCATGAGAAGCGCTGCGGTAAACATGCCCTGGCTGCTTCTGGGAGCACCGGGAAGTGAGCCTGATGAGCAGGCCATTGCTTTATTAAAGAAGCAGGGATATCTGCAGCCGAAGCTCGGTGTCGGAAATCCGGTGAAAGTTCCTCTGGGCATGTTTGAAGATCTTAAGGAAAACGACCTGTTTGAGAAATTCAATCTAGACGCCTTCGGACACACTTCCTGCCGGATGGTGCACGGAAGTGAAGATCCGGTCATCGATCCGCGTATGGCAGAGAAGTTTTCAGAGAAATTCTCCATCCCAATTACCTTCATGGAAGGGGAAGGCCATTCCATCAACCTGAAGCCGGAAGACCCGGACAAGGTTATGGACCAGGCTATAGAGTTCTTTCGCACAAATTAGAAAACATCAATAATTAAAGAGCGCATTTCCTGCATTTCGGGTATATACTGTAATGAAAGTCAGCTATTCCGGGATGCAGGATTTTTCGGTTCTGAAAGTCGTGCTGATAAAATCCTGTAATGCAGAAGAATCACTGCCCTGCCGGGTTCACAAGGAATATTGAAAATCGGTTCTGCAGAATAGTCGGACTTTTCCTCTTGAAAGGAAGAGAGAATTATGACATTAAGCTATCAATTTGCCGATTCCGCTTTGGTCCTGCAGCTTCTGCTGCTGATTTTGTACATCTGCAGCAAGCATCTTCCGACCTATCAGAATTTCTGCTTTCGGAGACTTCTGGAATTCGGCTGTTATACAACATTTCTTGATATTCTGACCTGCACACTGGACAGCAATCGCGCGGTAACTTCGCTGCCGCTGCTTCACACTTTCAGTATCCTCTTTTTTCTATGTTTTGTCGGAAGAGTGTTCGTGCTGTATAAGTTTACCCTGTGTTTCACGGGAAGAATGTTCCGGATTTCCAGATGGAAAGACCGGCTCTTCAAACTCCCTTTTGTAGTGTTTCTGATTGCCGTGATCACAGCACCGTGGACAGGATTTATGTACACTTACAATTCCCGGGGAATGTTTTTTCGTACTGCGACATATAACGTTCTTTATGTGATATTTGGGTTTTATGTTTTTTTGAGCGTGGTACTGGTACTGATTCACTGGAAGCATATCGCGAGATCGCAGTTTGCAAGCTTTCTGGCTTTCTGCGGAATTCTGATTGCCGGAGGAATCGTGCGCATTATCAATGATGAAGCATTGCTGATGAATCTGATTTACGCGATTGGCATTGGCTTCATATATCTTACGATTCAGGATCCGAGCCGGCTGCTGCAGGGAAACAATTTGTATTTCAATCAGGCAGCTTTGACAGAGCTGATCATGGATCATATCGAGCGCCAGAAGAAAATGGCATTTTTCTGTCTGAATGTCAATAATTACGAAGAGATTACCGCATCCAGGGGAGTGGGCCGGGGCGACGGAAAAGCCCGTCCGGTCAGAGATTTTCTCCATGCGGCCGCACATTCCATGCTGGTTTTCTACCTTGGCAATGGACATTTTGTCCTGTGTGATCAGGGGGAAAAGAGTGAGGCGGAACTGCGTCGTGCTGTGGATGAATGTATCAATGACTCGATGGAAACGGACGATGACCTGCTCACGATGAAGGCATCCACTGCATATATTCCGGAAGAAATGCCGAAAAACAATGGCGAGATGGTCGGTGCGACGATTAGTTACTTGTTTACGGAGATGGATAAGCAGGGGAGGACTTCCAGGATTATCGCGGATGATCAGATCCTTCAGCAGATCAGGAGAAACAGTGACGTGGATGAGGCTTTGGAACGGACGATCCGCGATGAGTCGGTTCTTCTGTATTTTCAGCCGATTTATTCCTGCAGAGATCATGCATTTACTTCTGCAGAGGTACTGGCGCGTATCAACGATCAGAAAATCGGATTCATCATGCCTGGTGAATTCATTGAGAATGCGGAACGCAGTGGAAACATCGTTCAGCTTGACCAGCTGATGTATAAGAAGACCTGTCGGTTCATTCAGGATCACGATCTGGAGCGGCTGGGGCTGGAATACCTGGAAGTGAACCTGTCACCAGCATACAGCAGCCACAGACGGCTGGCAGAGGCACTGATGGAGACCGCGAAGAAGTTTTCCGTTTCTATGCGGAGCTTGAATCTGGAAATTACGGAGTCTGCGGCCTCCGACACAGCGCAGATGCATGAGCACATGAAAACTTTATGCAACGCGGGAATGAGCTTTTCTCTGGATGACTACGGCACAGGATTTTCCAATATGATGGAAATTATGAAGCTGCCGTTTGAGATCATCAAGATCGACAAGTCCATCGTCTGGTCCTATTTCCGGGGTGAAAACCGCTACCTGAAAGGCATGATTCAGAGTTTCAAGGAAGAGGGCTTCCACGTGCTGGCAGAAGGCGTGGAAACGGAGGAAATGCGTGACGGTTTGGCGGAAATGGGCTGTGATTACGAGCAGGGCTTCCTGTTCTCCAGGCCGCTGCCGGAAGATGAATTCCTTGAATTTATCCGTGCTCACCGGGACAAAAATAAGGCGCAAGAGGATAAGCCGGAAAAATGATTGTCCGGGGCTTTCTATACATGGTATAATCTTACATTATATCAATTAATGAAGTGCAATAGTCTGGGGGAAAGAGAGCACCATGAAGGAGACCAAAAATTTTATTACGGAATTCAAGGAGTTTATCCAGCGCGGAAACGTTCTGGATATGGCAGTAGGAATCATCGTAGGATCTGCCTTTACCGCCATCGTCACATCGCTGGTAAATGATATGCTGATGCCGGTAATCGGCATGATTCTGAAGGGAATCAATATTGCAGGACTGAGCGTCACCATCGGTACGGCCACGCTGAAGTACGGAAATTTCATTCAGTCCATCATTAATTTCCTGCTGATTTCTCTGTGTGTTTTCATTTTGATCCGCGGCATCAACAGGCTGCATAAGCCGGCGGAGAAAGAAGAGGAAGCTCCGGCTCCGTCTGAAGATGTGGTTCTTCTCAGAGAAATTCGTGATCTGCTGGCAGAGCAGAAGAAAGGGGAAGAGTAATGAATCCATTTAAACTGCATAAGTGCAGCGCGGTCGTAATGATCATCGCAGCTGCTGTCTGCATCTGGTCCGGACATAAGATGACATCACCATCCGGAAAGGCTGAAGCTGAAACAGAAGAACAGGACGATTAATGGAAGAAAAAGCCCTGTGAAGATACCGGAGGACCGGCCTTCACGGGGCTTTCTCATGGGAAAACACAAGAAGCCGGCGAGAAACCCCCTGCCGGCTTCTTGTGTTGTTTGGAAAAAATGCAAAATGCTTATGCAACTTTGGAGTTTGCTTTGTTCTTTGCGAATGCTGCTTCTGCTGCTTCGCGGATAATGTCTACGGCCTGGTCGCACTGCTCTTTGTTTACGATCAGTGGCGGTACCATGCGGATGACGTCATCGCCGATGGCGGTAATGAGCAGGTGGCGCTTGAAGCACTCATGCTTTACCTCTACAGCGTTTACGCTACCGTCAAATTCAACACCGACGAACAGGCCCTGGCCTCTGGACTCCTTGATGTGCGGAATCTCTTTTCCGAGGCGCTCGATGAAGTAGGAACCTACTTCTTTAGCGTTGCCCGGCAGGTCGTTCTTCAGCAGTTCATCGATTTCTGCCAGTGCTGCCGCGCAGCAGACTGGATGTCCGCCGAATGTGGATCCGTGGGATCCTGGTGTGAAGGCCTTGGATACTTCTTCTGTCGCGCAGATTGCGCCGATCGGCATGCCGCCGCCCAGAGCCTTGGCCATGGAAACGATATCCGGCTTGATGCCGTAGTTCATATAAGACATGATGTTTCCGGTTCTGCCCCATCCGGACTGTACTTCGTCCAGAAGCAGGAGCATATCGTGCTCATCACAGTATCTTCTGAGGCCGGTCAGGAATTCTTTTGTAGCCGGGTGAACTCCGCCTTCGCCCTGAACCGGCTCGACCATAATGGCAATGGTATCTTCTGTACATGCGTCAATGAAGGACTGCAGGTTGTTGAATTCCGCGTAGGAGAAGCCCTGTTCCATCGGTCCGAATCCAATCTGACATGCATTGTCCGGCTGACCTGTCGCGGACATGGATCCGAATGTTCTGCCGTGGAAGCTCTGTGCCGCAGTGACGATATGGTATCTGGACGGACCGTACTTTTCGATTCCGTACTTTCTGGCCATCTTGATCATTGCCTCGTTGGCTTCTGTTCCTGTGTTCTGATAGAAAATCTTATCCATTCCGATGGTTGTGCAGATCTTCTCTGCCAGGAGTGCCTGCGGAATGGTATATGGATAGTTAAAGGTCTGCATCAGATCGGCAGCCTGTTCCTGAACGGCCTTGACTACGTGCTTGTTGCAGTTTCCGGATGCGTTTACCGCAACGCCTGCATAGAAGTCCAGGTACGGCTCGTCGTTCTCATCGTAGAGGTACATGCCTTCGCCGCGCTGAGCGACAAAGTCAAAACGCTCGTAAGTTTCGATCATGTACTTGTTAACCTTTTCTTTGATTTCTTCTGCTGTGAATCCTGTATCGCTCAGTTTCATCTTAATTCTCCCTTCAAACTCTCATAAGCAATTCATCATTTTTTCTTTAGTTCTTTTGAACTCCCCTTGATGATGTCATTATAGCAAGAACGTGTTCTAGTGGTGCTGTGACAGGACACAATGTTTATTGTGCTTTTACACAAAAATGCACACAGTTTTGTTGTGGCAATCAACCGAAAATGGTTTATAATAGAATAGGGAACAAAAGGGGATACCCAAGGGAGTGAGGGGTTCATTATGTCTATTGATATGAAAGTACTAGTCGATCAGTATCCGGGGGATGAGCTGAAACTGGCCGCGGGGGCGACTGGCATGCACCGTCAGGTCACCTGGGTGCACATCTCAGAAACGCCGGAAATGGCTGAATATCTGAATGGCGGCGAGCTGGTAATTACCACGGGCGTCGGTCTGGATAAGTGGAATATTGAAGATGCGCTTTTCGATCAAGTGCGGCTGCTTTATGAGAATGAAGCGTCCGGAGTCATTGTTAATATAGGGGGTTACATCAGAAATATTCCGGAGAAGGTCTGTTCCTTCTGCAATGCTAAAGATTTCCCACTGTTTACCCTTCCGTGGAAGGTTCCGCTTGAAAAAATTATTCAGCCGCTGACTGAATATATTGTTCAGGATAATGTCAGTGAAGAGGAAATCAGCACAGCCTTTAAAAACGCGATTTTCTTCCCTGATCAGCAGGAGCGATACGTGGTTCCGCTGTCCGAGCATCATTTTAATGTAGAGGACCGTTATGCCATCTGCATGCTTCGGGTGACCAACACTTCATCTGATCCTTATGCACTGGCAGAATCAATCCGCGGCCGGCTGTGGAACCATCTGCGGGAAATCTATCCGAAGTGCGCGGTTTTTACCGATGACCGGGATATTATCGCCGTTATTTCCACCCAGCACACCGAGCAGGTCAGGATTCTGGCAGAAGACCTGCTGGATCATGTCTGTTTCCTGCTTCCGCTGAATGATGAAAAAGTCTATATCGGAATCGGAAAGCTGACCAAGAGCATGCGCTGCATCCATAAGAGTTACCGGCAGGCGGAAGCCATCGTCAGGCTTCAGATGAAAGAATCCATTCCGCAGGATAAGATTTTCTTTACCGATATGGGCGCCTACCGCCTGCTTCTGGGAATTGAAGATGATGAAATCAAGCAGGAATACTATAACCAGGTGCTGGGGCCTCTGGTAAAACATGATCAGGAAAAGGGCACGGATCTTACCGATGTCCTGAAGCTCTACCTGCAGAATGACGGCAGCATTACCAGGACCGCCTCCAAGATGTTCGTGCACAGAAATACAGTAAACTATAAAATCAATCAGGCCTCCAAGATCCTGAACATGGATCTCGGAAGCCTGGAAAACCGGATGCAGCTGATGCTGGCATTCCTGGTTCATGAGATGCTGTAAGAATTCGTTTTTGTGAGGACAAAAACAAGACTTTCTGACGGCGATATTCATAATCTGGCGGCAGACAGTATGCTGCCGAATATCCATAATAACCCCGTTCCTGTCGGAGCTGAAGATGTGGAAAAGATTTTACAGAAGTTAAGCGGATGTAAAGAGACAGCTAATCCGTAAAACGTTTTTCAAAATTACCAATGACTCTTGCGTGGTCCACCAGAATGATGAAGGCGTGAGGGTCATATTTTGCTGCAATTTCTTTCAGCAGCGGCTCTTCATACTTGGAAATGACCGTGACGAGAACGTGGGAGTCTTCGTTGGTATAGGCGCCTTCACCGTCCCAGTCCGTGACGCCTCTTTTCAGTTCCGTCATGATGGCCTTTGCCATGCCTTCTTTCTTGGTGAAGATCATGGCTTCCATCTTGATGTTCTGGGTGTGGACCCTGTCGATGCAAAGGCCGGTGACAACCGCGAAAATAATGGAATAGAGCACGGTTGGGACATCATAGATGAAGAGGCAGATCGTATAAATGCAGACGCTGATAATAATGCCGATGTTGCCGACTTTAAAGTCCGGATGGGTTTTCGCCAGGCAGACACCGATCAGGTCCTGTCCGCCCTGAGAACTTCCGGCTCTCAGCACCATGCCGGCTCCGATTCCCGAGCCCAGGCCTCCGACCGTTGCGGCCAGCAGCGGGTCGGTGATAATCGGTTTGGAAGGCACAGGAATAATGGAAAGAAAAGCGGATGCCATGACGATGGACACCAGTGTCTCCAGACAGAAGCGCTTTCCCATGACCTTAAAGGCGATGAGGAAAAACGGTACATTGATCAGAAAATAGATCATTCCCAGGTAATCGAGTCCGCCGATCTGAGGTAGGTGCAGAACCTGAACCAGAAGAAGACGCAGAAGCTGCGCGATTCCGGTGAAGCCGCCGCTGTAGAAATGAAGCGGGTTGATGGCGAGATTAACGCCTGCTGCGTAGAAAATATTTCCGAATACGACCAGAAAGATTTTGCTGACAATTTTATTATGGCGCAGTGAACGGATTGTGCTCATGATAGTTAACTCCTTGCTCATTGGATTTTGTCCGGACTTTACCTCTGGACAAAAAATATTTTACAACGTATACCGCAAGAAAAAAAGTAAAATCCTTTCCGGGAAAATCTTCCCGATAAAACTGGCTGTAAATTGGTAATCATGTTTGTATGCACTACTTCAACGTGTTAAAATAGTGGCAGTAAACAAAATGCCCGGAAATACAGAATCCCGGACAGTGGAAGAAAACAATAGAGGGGTAGAAGCCATGATGAATGCAGAAGAAATCATCCGTTTCATCGGAGAATCTGAGAAAAAGACTCCGGTTAAGGTATATGTAAAGGAAAAAGCGCCGATCGACTATGGAAATGCGAAGGTCTTCGGCGATAAGGATAAAGTTGTATTCGGCGACTGGAAAGAGCTGAAGCCGATTCTGGACGCGAACAAAGACAAGATCGCGGACGCGGTTGTAGAAAATAATTCCAGAAATACCGCCGTTCCGCTTCTGGATATGAAGGAAATCGACGCGAGAATCGAACCGGGCGCAATTATTAGAGACCAGGTTTCCATCGGTAAGAACGCCGTCATCATGATGGGCGCGGTCATCAATATCGGGGCCGTCATCGGTGAGGGAACCATGATCGACATGGGCGCCATTCTGGGCGGACGCGCAACCGTCGGAAATCACTGCCATATCGGAGCGGGAACTGTTCTTGCAGGCGTTATCGAGCCGGCCAGCGCAACTCCGGTTATTATCGAGGACGATGTTCTGATCGGCGCAAACGCCGTTGTCATCGAAGGTGTACACGTTGGAAAGGGCGCGGTTGTTGCGGCAGGTGCCGTTGTCATCGAGGACGTTCCAGACAATGCCGTCGTTGCGGGATGCCCGGCAAGAGTCATTAAAATGAAGGATGAAAAGACCTCCAGCAAGACAGGTCTTGAGGATATGTTAAGGAAGCTGTAATGGGAAACATGAAAGAGAAACTGAATCAGGTGATGTACAGTGCGCAGCACAGCGCAATCCGGGAGTTTTCCAACCTCGCAAAGAAGACCCCGGGCTGCGTGGCGCTGACCCTGGGCGAGCCGGATTTTGACACGCCTCAGATGATAAAGGACGAGGTTTTTGAGGCTTTTCTGCATCACGAAACGCACTACATTCCGAACAATGGAAGCCCGGAGCTGAGAGAGAAAATCGCGGAGTTTGAACACGAGAAGCACGGTTATTCCTACACGGCGGACAACATTATCGTCACAGCCGGCGCGGAAGAAGGCGTCTTCCTGTCCCTGTTCGGCATTCTGAATCCGGGAGACGAGGTTATCGTGCCGGTTCCGGCCTTTATGATCTATGAAGAAATCACCAAGATGTGCCGGGGAAAGTTCGTTCCGCTGGACACATCCGATAACGCTTTTCAGATCGACAAAAAGAAGCTGGCAAGTCTGATCACGGACCGCACCAAGGCGATCGTCCTGAATTCACCGAACAACCCGACGGGCTGTGTGCTGAATAAGGCGAGTCTGGATGCCGTGCACGATCTGGCGAAGGAGCACGGCTTATTCGTGATTGCGGATGATGTCTATCAGCAGCTGGTCTACAAGCCGGGCTGCCACAGCATCGCAGAATATGAGGATCTGAAGGATCAGCTCTTCCTGGTGCAGTCTTTCTCAAAGCCGTACGCTATGACGGGCTGGAGAATGGGCTATGTCTGCATGGACAGCGAAATCAGGGAGCGGGTGGAGCTGATTCACCAGTTTATGATTACGTCGACACCGGCTCCGTTTCAGAGAGCGGCGGTGAAGGCTCTGGATGTTAATCCGGAGCCGTTCCTGGAGATTTACAGGAAGCGCCGGGCCTTTATGCTGCGCAGGCTGAAGGAGATCGGACTTTCGGTTACCGAGCCGGACGGGGCGTTTTACGTCTTTCCGTCCATTAAGAAGTTCGGGCTGCGTTCATCGGAGTTCTGCAGCCGGATGATCCAGGAAGTAAAGCTGGCGGCGACGCCGGGATTTGCTTTTGGAAGTGATGATCACATCCGCCTGACCTACTGCTACAGTGATGATGAGCTTCAGGAAGGCATGGACCGTCTGGAAAAGTTCGTCCGGATTCTGGAAAGCGAGGGCCGGGATTAAGATGGTGGAATGGCTTAAGGAAGCAGAAAAAATAGAATCTGAAATTATCGGATGGCGGCGGGATTTTCACCGTCATCCGGAAATCGGAAATAAAGAATACCGGACTACGGAAAAAATCATTGAGATCCTCCATTCCTGCGGGATTGAGACGCGTCAGGTACTGAAAACCGGCGTGATCGGGATTCTCAGAAACGGGGACGGCCCAGTGGCGGCCTTCCGTTCGGATATCGACGCGCTTCCGGTGACGGAGGAAGCGGAAGTACCGTTTGCTTCAGAGGTCCACGGCATGATGCATGCATGCGGCCATGACATGCACATGGCGTCTCTCCTTGGCGCGGCTAAGCTTTTGTCGATGCATAAGGAGGCCTTCTCCGGGACAGCTGTGTTTATCTTTCAGCCGGATGAAGAAGGGGACGGCGGCGCGCAGAGAATTCTGGACACGGGAATTCTGGACGAGCTGCATGTCGATTCCGTGTTCGGTGCGCACTGCAATCCGTCGCTTCCGGCGGGGACGATCGGCGTGAAGTACGGCCGTTTTTACGCGGCGGCATGCATGTACGACGTCACGGTGCACGGAAAGGGCACGCACGGGGCGGAGCCGGAAAACGGCACGGACAGCCTGTACGCGGCGGCCAGAATGTGCGCGGCCCTGAAGGAACTGACCGGAAAATATGATGGTGAGCGGGTGGTCGTGACGGTGGGCGAATTCCATGCCGGAACAGCGCGAAATATCATTTCCGATCATGCGGACTTCAAAGGAATTCTGCGGACAGCGGGGCTGGATCTGCGCGCATCGCTGGAGCAGAAAATCAAGGAAATCCTCAGCCAGATCGCGGAGGACGCGCATGTCAGCTATGATCTGCATATGGTGGACGGCTACGTGGGTGTCACCAATCATGACGGGCAGACCCGACTGGTGCAGGAGGCCGCGAAGTCGGTGCTGGGGACGTCGCAGGTGACCGTCGAGCAGGAAGCGACCATGACAACCGAAGATTTCGGCTTCTATCTCCTGAACTATCCGGGCGCCTATTACCATATCGGCGTCGGCTGCCCGTATCCGCTGCACAGCCCGAAAATGTGCCCGGACGAGTCGGCGCTGAAATCTGCCGCTGCCGTGCATGCCGCTGTGCTGCAGAGAGCGATGAAGGGATGACAAAATGAACTATGGCAAGGTCATTCGGGGGGAATTTATTTCCCGCCCGAATCGTTTTATTGCGCACGTAAATATCGGTGGGGAGGAGACCGTCGTCCACGTGAAAAACACCGGCCGCTGCCGGGAACTGCTGATTCCCGGCGCAGAAGTGTACCTGGAAGAGGCATCCAACCCGAACCGCAAGACAAAATACGATTTGATCGCAGTCCGGAAATCGAACGGCGTTCTGTTTAATATCGACAGCCAGGCGCCGAACGCCGTGGTGAAAGAATGGCTGGAGCGGCAGAATATCGCCCGCATCGTTCCGGAATACCGGTATGGCGATTCCCGGATAGATTTTTTCCTGGAAAATGAAACGGAAGATTGGAAAATGCTGATCGAAGTCAAAGGCTGCACGCTGGAACGCGGCGGGATCGGCTATTTCCCCGATGCGCCAACAGAACGCGGTGTCAGACATCTGCACGAACTGATGAAAGCCAGAAAGGAAGGTTACGATGCCGCCATCGCCTTCGTTATGCAGGCCGACGGAATGAAAAAAGTCCTTCCCAACGACGAAACCCATCCTGCCTTCGGAAAGGCGTTCCGCGAAGCCCAGGCCGCCGGGGTGAAGGTGCTGTATCTGCCATGCCATGTGGAGCCGGACAGTCTGGAGATCAGGGAGACCTAGCCCTGTGAAGTCGAGCGCAGTGTTCGTTTATAAATGGGCGAAGATTGAACAGCGGAAGGTCCCCCGTCAGGCCTGCCGCTGAGACCGGGCGTAGGCAGTTCAGAGCGCACGGGACGAAGCGCTGCAGGCGAAAGTATATTATAAAGAATGACGGCCGGAAAAGAAGCCTCTCGTAAGGCCGCAGGCGCAACCTTCAATAAAGCAGATATCAGCATTTTGAAACAAAAAAAGATAACGGCCTTCCCAATGGTGGCCGCAGATGGAGCATTTCGAAAGGTCGATGCACAGTCGAAGCCAAAATAAACAACAAAAGAACAGACATCTTCATAATGAAAGCAGATAATAAAACAGTATTTCCAGCAATGGCTGCTGACAGAACATCTCGAAAGGCCGCAGACGCAGTCGGAATCAGGCGGTAGAAACAGCGAGGGGCTGATGCACATGTATACATTTATGTTTGCGTCAGATCCCGCTGTTTCCCGAATGTATTCCGTATCTGCGTCCGGCCTGTAGAGCAGTTCTGGAGGGCGGTTATTAGTTTGGAAATACCGTTTAATCTGGTACAGGTTTCATTATAGGAAGATATCTGCCCTTACACCGTGCACCTTACGATATACATGCCATCCTGGTAGGTATCCACATAGATATATCCGCGGTCGTCGACAAGGCAGTCTTCTGCGATGCCGATGTGTGGTCCAGGGAAGAGGGTGCCGTCTTCGATGTCGAACCAGGTTCCTTCTGGGTCTGGCGGCATGAAGTAGGCGATTTCTTTTGGAATGAATGGGTCGGTGACGTCGTATACGCGGAGGCCGGCCTGGAAGTGGCAGTTGTAAACGCGGTCGTCACGGTTTTCGTAGCAGTCCTGGCCGAAGGCGTCGAACATGTTGTGCGGGCCGAAGACGACGCGCTGTCCGTCGATGATGTTGAAGTTATCGCCGTGGCATTTTTTATAGCCTTCCGGTACTTCCGGATAAGGGAAGATGGAGATCAGGCTCGGGTTTTCCATGTCGCTGGTTTCTACCATTCCGATGATGTTCATCGGCTGGCTGGTGATTTTATGGAACATGCCGGTCTCGCGGTTCGGGTCGAAGTACCACGGACGTTCGCCTTCTGTGGTTACGATGGCGAACGGGCGGTCGCCGAGAGGCATAGCCGTGTGGACGGCTGCGCCGGACTGTCCGTTTGCAAAAGGCGGGTTCAGCGGAATATTTCCGATCAGATGCGGACGGGTTTTATCCTTTACATCGATCAGGCAGAAGCCGACGTTCGGGAAGGCGGCGTAGGCGATGTCGTTCTTTACGGTGACGGCGTGGCCGTTTGGAAGTTTCATGAACGGCTCGGTTCCGACTTCCGGAATATCGGATGCTTTTTTGTTTCCGATGTACTGGCCGTCTGCCCACCAGCTTCCGGCTTCTACCGGGTGTGTCGGATCGGAAATGTCCACGATTCTGAGAATGTAGCCGATGAAGTTGCGCTTGCTTCCGAGGACGTAGACGTAGTCGCCGCCGTTGTAGAAGGAGCGGTGGGCGCCAGGGCCGTCCTCACATTCAAACTGGCCCAGGAATTTCGGGTGCATCGGATCGGTTTTGATGTCGTAGATTTTCATGCCTCCCCAGTATGGAACTTCGTGGGTTCCGTGCAGAACGCGCATAGTTCCGCCGTAGAAGCAGAGGAGTTTTCCGTCAGCGGCCTGAATTTTTGCCAGGCTCTGTCCGTCGTGGATCTCGCCGATCCAGTCGCCCTCCACCCATGTGGAAGTCGGGTTCTTCGGGTCGGTTACATCGACGATATTAAATCCGTTATCGCGGAAGCAGGCAGTATAGATGTAATACTTTCCTTCCGGGCTTTTATACATGGCCATCTGGAATCCCGGTTTCTTGTTCAGATCGGTGTAGCCGATGTATTCCATGTTTTTCATCAGCATTTCTGTTCTTCGACTCATTTCATATTCCTTTCTGTAATCTCTTGTCCCAATTGCTTTTGTCACTAATGTTACGGTACTCCTGAAAGTTCCTTCTGTCTATGACTGTTTTCCGGCCATGAGTTTCTGCAGTTTGTCCACCAGGGCGCCGACGTAGAAGACACCCACGAGCATAGCGGCGCCGGTCTGGATGGTCAGGCTCAGCAGGGAAGTGCCGTGTGACAGGGTGTTTGTCAGCATTCCGATGGCCCATCCGCTGAGCCATGCCGGAAGGAAAAACAGCTTCGGCAGGTTCGCTGCTATAACAACAGCGAGGAAGCCTAAGACAAACAGGGTCAGAAACAGGAGCAGTGACGGTCCGAGCTTATCTGCAGCGGAAGATGCGGTAATGACCGCGCTGAGCAGGGCCCAGAGGTCTCCCGTGAGATAGCCCAGGGAAATTTTCAGGGCGTCGCTGAACTTGTTTCCGTTGGCACCGTAAATGCCGGCGCAGATCAGGGCGGTCGGTCCCACGCTGATGTTCAGGTGCGGTGCCAGGACAGCCCAGACCGGCGGCAGCAGAGCGACCAGGAAGGCAAGAGATAAAATGTCTTTCCTTGATGATTTCATTTTGTCCGCTGCCCTTAACGCATGGTGATATAGCCGTGGTACTGGGTCATATTGTCGGAGCGGGCGATGTCGGACAGGAAGATGCCGACGAATCCGTAGGATTTCTTCAGGTAAGGGAAGTCCTCTGTCTCAGCCCAGTCCGGCTTCTTTACGGTCTCTGCGGCCTTCTGAACAGCAGTGACCCAGGCGCTCTGGCAAGGGAACCACATTTCCACGATGCGGTCGAAGTCGCAATTGTTGACTTCCTTCATGATGTGGCTGGACAGGCAGCGGGTGACCTCATCCTGAGCGGTGAATGCCGGGATGAACTCTTCCTTCAGCCAGCGGTCGCCTTCTTCTCTGGATACGCCTTCCGGATAGCGGACCATGAACTGCCAGCGGTAGTTCGGACCGTCCTCGACTGTGCGTCCCTCACCCTTGAAGTCGTCTTCCCACCAGACCGGGATGAAGGCGAAGACAAAAGGTACCGTGCCAAGGGCTTCATTTCCCTTTACGGAACGAGCATCGTCTCCTTCCATGTTATCTTCTTCTGCCTTGACGATATTATGGGAATGGCCGGTATCCGGGAGATTGTTCTGCCAGATGAGGACGTCCTTCGGGAAATATTCGGTCAGGGCCTTGTGATGGGTGAATTCGCGGAGGTCATTCGGGTTGGCCAGCCAGTAGTGCTCGGTCATCTGCATGCGGACGGTTCCGAAGCGCTCGCCGCCCGGAGGAGTCGGCAGGGCCTGATAAAATGCGTATTTGGATACGTATGGACCGAACTGGGAAATGCTGTCCGGAACATGATAGCGGTAGAGCCAGTTTTCCAGCTTGATACGGTAGTCTTCGTGGGCGAGGTCGACGTAGATGATGCTTCTTACAGGGTAAAAATCTGGTTTTCTCATTTATTCTAGTTCCTTTCTTCCTTGCGGATTGTTTTTTGTCTGTCCGGCGGTCTGCTGTGAAAGAGGCCGGGTATGAAAAGGCGCCGGAGCGCGGAAACTGCTTTCCGGCGCCGGCGGTATAGGTTAAAAAAGAATTATCTTTCTGGAACGATCGGCTGGATAAAGTCGTTGTAGGCTTTCTTGCGGGCCTTGAACTCCGGATCGGACTTGAAATCCTTCAGCTTTCCTTCGTTTTCTTTAATGTCGTCGGCATGGATGAACTTTCCGGACAGGGTGTCGTGTGCCTTGCGTTCATCTTCAGGATCAAAGACGAATTTAATCTTTCCGTCAACGACCTTAATTTCTCCCTCAAGGCCGCATGCGCAGCAGACTGCCTTGGTCGCATCGTCGTTCAGGAAGAAGTTGCGGTTGTGGCAGTGAGGACATACGCCAGGATCACCGACATACTGTGCGTCATCGTATCCCTTCAGGGTTTCCTTTACGAGATTGTATCCGACTTCATGAGCGCGGGCAACCTTTTCATCGTCCATGATAATGGACTTGGACCAGGAGAATGTGGCAGTGTCAACGATTTTCCACATTGGGGTGAGGGCCTGGTTTCTAAAGTCGCACTCAATTCTGGTCGCCCAGTCTGATCCGCCGACACCGATGTAAGCAACCGTCTTTGGCTTCAGGATTCTCTGGTCCGGAGCGGTGCCGCCTGTTTTCTCTGCAATCTCTGTACCAACGATATTCATCGCTGTATCGTTTCTCGGTCCCATGCGGTCCATCAGTGTATGGAAGAGGCCGGATGCGCCTTTTTCGAAAATCGGAATGGAGAAAACGATTGCGTCTGCGTCCATCATCTTATCTCTCAGCCAGTCGAAATCATCCTTCAGGACACATTTTCCGCCCTTTCCGGTCATCAGGCTGACAACGCATGCTGTGCATCCTGTGCAGTGTTCGATATGAAGTTTATTTAAGTTGATGAACTGCAGCTCATCGGCACCAGCTTCTTTAGCGCCCATCAGAGCTTCTCTGCACATCGCGTCGTTGTTTCCATTCGGCGTTCCGCCGGAAATTCCTAATACTTTCATTATTATTCCTCCATTAAAGTTACATTATATTCTGCTATGCATCTTCTGTTATGCCGGCATTTCCGGAGCCGGCTCTTTGCAGATGGCTCTTGACATTCTGTCTGACGGACCGTTCCACAGCATAGCGATAATCAGTGTCGGAAAATAGCATGGAATGAATCCTCCGAGTACGGAAATGAGGTAAACCTTCATTCCCAGATGCTGAAAACCGAGCACGCCGATACCGGTCATGGCGAAATCCAGGATAATGACGAATACTCCAGCCACAATCATGTTCAGCAGCAGGCCGAACTTGAATGTTCCCGGCTTCGCGTGTTTTACAGCGAATGTAAATCCCCATTTTGGAGCGGGAATAAACATGTTAATCAGAAAGGTCAGAATATATGCGATGATTGTATTCATTACAAACATCTGCAAAGTGAAATTGTGTGCAAGGTTAATCGCAATCAGTGTAATCACAATACTGAGGGGCAGATCCATGATCAGTGCATAGACCGCCGTAAGTTTTTTGCTCTTCTGCATAGTACTCTCCTGAATAGTATAATTCAATTGTTATTCTGATGCATCGGAAACTTATCTGGTACGTGAGAACGTCCTCTGCGTTTTCCTGTTATTATAATATCAAAGTCGTCTGTGGATGTATAATATTTTGTCTGACATACTGTACATAACTATATTGTTATGTACGGTCTGATTCTGTTTATATAGCAGAAATGCCTGCCCTCCATTCATCGTAAAGCTGGCATTTCCCGGATGGCTTTATTTTGTGGCTCTATTTTCCCTCGGAACGGATGATTTCCGATAATACACTGACCGCTTTCTGCGTATGCTGATTTTCAGATTCTCTCATCCAGGCCAGGCAGATATGGTCATAGACCTCCATAGGAAGGGAGAAAACAGAAGGATCGTGCGCTGCATAAGACCAGGTGTTTATGATTCCGGCACCCTGACCGCAGTGTATAGCCGTCAGCATACTTGCGGCGTTGTGAACAAACTGAAGATGAGGAGTAAATCCGTAAGGAGACAGATAACCTTCTATATCTTTCGCAATGTTTTCTTCCGCACTGTCCCAGGGCGCATAGAAAGTAACATGGCGGAAGTCGTAGGGAGTCAGCTCTTCCGTATGCTCTGCCTGCATCACGACCGGGTGATTTCTGGAGCAGATCAGAAGTTTCTTCGGAGACGCGACATCCAGACACTGGATTTCTTCCGCATCCAGAAGGCGGCTTCTGAGTGTTAATGCCAGATCGATTCCGCCGGTCAGCAGCATGGTCCGGATTTCTTTCAGTCCGAAGAAGTTAAAGGAAAGCTCGGCATCCGGATGCTTCTGGTCGAACTGCTGAAGAAGCGGAATCAGCAGGGCATCGATATCCCAGCCTTCCAGGATCCCGAGACGGACAGGCTCCCGTATGCCGTTTTCCAGGAGACCGATTTTCTGCTGAATGTTTCTGAGCTGCGCTTTTGCCTGGCTGAAGAAGTCGTAATACAGTTTTCCCGCGTCAGTCAGCTCCGTCCGGTGGTTGCTGCGGTTGAACAGCCGGACTCCGAGTTCCTTTTCCAGCATGGAAATCTGCCGGTAAACAGCAGGCTGCGAGACGAACAGTTCTTCTGAAGTTTTGGTAAAGCTCAGATTGGATGCGACGGCCATAAAATAGTTGATCTGCTGGCTGTTCATTATTTCTTCGCCTCTTCCATATAGTTATATAAGGTAAATTTAGAAATGTTCAGCAGGGAACAGACTTCCTGACCGGATTTCTGAATCTTGAACACTCCGCGTTCGTTCAGGAAACGGATAAACTCAATTTTCGCATCGCGGTTCATCTGGTCCGGCGGCATGCCGATCTTGCGGATACCCTCAGAAATCAGGCTTTCCATGACGTCCTGGATGGAAATGGTTCCACTCTCTTCGGCCGCTTGCTGAATCGATGTTTCAAAATATTTGTCTTTTGTCATTCCCTGAATGGCCTGCTCCAGCGTGATCAGGTTCGTAATGTCCTGATTGATGCACATGGAATAGGCCAGCGTGCCGTCGTCATTGCAGTAATTGACGGTGGAGGAGCGGATCGTCCGTCCGTCATCCGTGAGGGAGATGGTGCGCGGATGCTTCTTGAAATTGCTGTTTTCCGTCAGGTCGCGCAGGAAGGACTTGGTCGGGCCGTCGCCGACCTTCCTTCCCGTAACATGGCCGTTGACGATGTGTACAATTGTATGATCCAGATCCCGGGTGAAATCATGCACCACAACCTCCGTGTCCGGACCGAACTGCGCGGCGATCACATCCGCGGCGTCGCTCAGAACTTCTTCTATATCTCTTTCCATTTCGGCGGTTCCTTTCTGACAAAAAGGTATCTGACAAAAAGTCAGATGTTGACGAGTAACGTGTTTCTCTGCAGTCCATTCTAACATAAATTCAGGAGAAACAAAAAGTAGAAAAATCAAAAAATAAGTTTGACATGCCTTCTGAACAGGGATATAATGACATCGAAATCAAAAAATAAGTTTGATAACATTCCAAAATGAAAGAAAGGAGAACATCTTGAGAGCAGAGGAGACAATTCAGCAGATGCTGAACAGCAAAAATAATTTTATCTTCCTTGGTGAAGCCGGATGCGGAAAATCCGAGACGGCTTTGAATTTTGCCCTGAAGGTGAAAGAGATGACCGATAAGGAAGTGCATTTCTTCGATCTGGATCAGACGAAACCCCTGTTCCGCTCAAGAGATGTCCGCAAGGCTCTGGAAGCTGAGGAGATCTTCTTTCATTATGAAGAGCAGTTTCAGGACGCGCCGACCTCGACCGGAGGCGTGAATGAAACGCTGTCCGATCCAAAGGCCGTAGCAATTCTGGATGTCGGTGGAAACGACACCGGTTCCAGACTGGTCGGAGAATACTCCGGCTGGATGAGTCAGCCGGGCACGCAGGTGTTCTTCATGCTGAATGTGTATCGGCCGTGGTCAGGAGAAATCGGAGAGATTGATCAGACCATGACCATGATCTACCGCGCGGCCAGAATCGGGCTGGAAAATACATCGGTTATCTTCAATCCGAATCTGGGAAGGACCACGACAGCGGAGGAAATTCTGGAGGGCGCTGAAAAATCAGAAAAAATGATCGGCAGCATTCTTCCGGTATCTTTCCTGGCAGTCAGAGAGGACTGCGCGGAGCAGGTAATAAAACAGAGTGATCTTCCGGTCTTTCCGATGTCCCTGATGATGACGTATGACTGGGATCAGAAACTGGCAGATCATTAATACTATCCCATGGACGAAAGCGTCCGGAAGGATGAATAATCTTCAATGTGTGAGACGAGGAGGCTTGGAAAATGGCAAAAGGCAAGGTCGAAATCCGGATCGAGAGCTGCAAGAGCTGCGGCTACTGCGTGAAATACTGTCCGAAGAATGTATTGGAGCTTGGAAAAGAAGTAAACGCCAAGGGTTATCTGTATGCAGTTGCGGCACGTCCGGAAGACTGCATCGGATGCGCGCAGTGCGGAATCGTATGTCCGGACGCGGCAATTGAAGTATACAGAGAAGAAAACTAAGAGGGGGCTTAATCATGGCAAGAATATTCATGAAAGGCTGCGAAGCGATTGCAGAATCCGCCGTTCGGGCAGGCTGCCGCTTCTTCGCAGGTTATCCGATTACTCCGCAGAACGAAATCCCGGAATATTTCGCAAGAAGACTTCCGGAAGTCGGCGGAAACTTCGTACAGGGCGAGAGTGAAGTTGCGTCCGTAAACATGCTCTACGGTTCCGCACAGACAGGAACACGTTCCATGAGTTCTTCATCCAGTACAGGAATCAGCCTGTACAGTGAGGGCATTTCCTTTATGGCATCTGCAAGAATTCCGGCAGTTGTCGTCAACGTCGTAAGAGGAGGCCCGGGAATTGGAGCCATCCAGCCGGCACAGCAGGACTATCTGCAGGCAACCAAGGCATCCGGAAATGGCGGATTCCGCATGATCGTACTGGCACCGTCCACGGTTCAGGAATGTGTAGACATGGTTTACGAAGCATTCGACCTGGCAGAGCGCGACGACAACCCGGTTATGATCCTGGCAGACGGCGTACTCGGAACCATGATGGAGCCGGTTGTTCTTCCGGACATGAAGAGCGATGAAGAAGTTGCCGCTCTGAAGGCAAAGTATTATGAGAAGGCCATCGTAGGCCATCCGATTACCGACAGAAAACTCGGAAAACCGGGCGGAGTCGGCGGCGGACAGGAAATCCGCAATATCGAAGCAGCAGCGATGTATAAGACATGGGATAAGGACATCCGCTGTGAGGAATATATGACGGAAGACGCTGAGATCATTCTGGCAAGCTACGGTATTTCCGCGAGAATCTCCAAGGCAGCCGTAAAAGATCTGCGCGCAGAGGGTATCAAGGCCGGACTGATCCGTCCGATTACTGTTTCCCCGTTCCCGTATGACGTCTTCAAGAATCTGGACTACAGCCGCGTAAAGGGCATTCTGGACGTAGAGATGTCCATTCCTGCACAGATGAAGTGGGATGTGGAATACGCCGTTCAGGACAGACTTCCGATTCATGAGTGCCTGCGTTCCGGCGGACAGATTATGACCAAGGAAAAAGTCATGGAAGAAGCTCACGCATTGGTTAAGGAGGTGCTGTAGACATGATGAAGAAAGTTTACGCAAGAACAGAGGGTATTCAGAAGGATGTAGTATCCGGTTTCTGTCCGGGCTGCATGCATGGCACCATTCATAAGCTGATCGGTGAAGTTGCTGAAGAACTGGGAATTATGGACAGACTCGTCCGTGCAGAAGGAGTTGGCTGCTGCGGACTGGGACAGAATTACGTTTCTTACGACACAACAATTTCCCCGCACGGAAGAGCCTGCGCGATGGCAACTGGAATGAAGCGTTCCAATCCGGACTCCATTATCTATACTTATCAGGGAGACGGAGACCTGGCCTCCATCGGCCTTGCTGAAACCATGCACGCAGCTAACCGTAACGAGAACATTACCGTTATTTTCGTCAATAACGGAATTTACGGAATGACCGGAGGCCAGATGGCTCCGACAACACTGCTGGGCATGAAGTCCACAACCACACCGGGCGGAAGAGATCCGGAAAAGGGTCAGGGATATCCGATGCATATGTGTGAAATCCTGAACCAGCTGACTGGACCATATTATCTGGAGCGTACAACCTGCATCGATCCTGCTCATGTCAGAAAGACAAAGGCAGCCATCAAGAAGGCATTCCAGAATCAGATTGACGGAAAAGGTTTCTCCATGGTAGAGATTGTTACTTCATGTCCGACCAACTGGGGACTCAGCGCATTGAAGGCACTGGATTTCCTTAAGGACAACATGCTGAAAGAATATCCGCTGGGAGTTTACAGAGACAGATCAAAAGATGAGAAGGAGGCAGAGTAATGGAAAGAGATTTGATTGCCGCCGGATTCGGCGGACAGGGAGTCATGATGTTCGGAACTCTGCTTGCGCAGGGAACGACAGATGCAACCGATAAGAAGGTCACCTATTTCCCTTCTTACGGCGCAGAAATGCGTGGAGGCACAGCCAACTGCTATGTCGCAATCTCTGATGATGAAATCGGCGCGCCGGTTATGGATCAGGTCGACGACCTCGTTATTTTCAATGACGCTTCCCTGGAGAAGTTCATTGGAAAGCTGAAGAAAGGCGGCACACTGTTCCTGAACACATCCATCGTAAAGTCCCGTCCGGACAGAGACGATATTCATATCGTAGAAGCTCCGGTTACCGAGATGTCCCTGGAAATGGGAAATTCTAAGGTGCTGAACATCATTATGCTGGGCGTGTACGTCGGATATACACAGGTGATTTCCAAGGACGTCATTCTTCACGCGATTGAGCATAAGATCGGTGCCAAGAGACCGCATTTGGTTCCGCTGAATAATGAGGCCTTTGAAAAGGGACTGAAAATCGGACAGGCTGCAAGAGAACAGGAGAAATAGTCATGGGTATGGACATTCAGAAGATTTATCAGGAAAAACTGCGCACAGCTGAAGAAGCGGTGAAATGCGTAAAAAGCGGCGACTGGGTAGATTACAGCCAGACCTGTTCTTTCCCGACAGATCTGGATGCCGCCCTTGCAAAGAGAAAAGATGAACTGACGGACGTCAAAGTCAGAAATGCGATCTCCATGCAGCCAGTTCAGGTAGTCGAGCAGGATCCAGAGCAGAAGGCCTTTACCTACAATCTCTGGCACTGTTCGGGCATCGACCGCCATTACGTAGATCAGGGACGCGCATATCATATGCCGATGCTCTTCCGGGACTGCGGATCCTATTATCAGAACGGATTTGCACCGGTCGATGTCGCCATGGTTACCGTATCCCCGATGGACCGTTTCGGCAACTTCAGCTTTGGCCTGACCAACTGCTGCATGCAGGAGATGCTGGACGCGGCAAAGACGATTATCGTTGAGGTTAATCCGGAGATGCCGTTCATCTATGGCATGGAAAATGACCATATTAACGTCCGTGACGTGGATATGATTGTTGAAAGCAAGAGCCATATCGCTACAGTCGGCAGCCCTGCTCCGACCGAGATTGATAAGAAGATTGCCGGACAGATTCTTCCATTCCTGCATGATGGAATCACCCTGCAGCTTGGAATCGGCGGAATGCCGAATGCCCTGGGAACACTGATCGCCGAATCCGATCTGAAAGACCTGGGCATGCACACCGAGCTGATGAGCGACGGATATCTGAAGCTTTATCAGGCAGGTAAGATTACCAATAAGAAAAAGACACTTCTCCGCGGCAAAGGTGTATTCTCCATCTGCAACGGCTCCCGTGAGCTGTACGATTTTCTGAACGAGAATACAGATATCCTCTCTGCCCCGATGGCTTTTGTCAATAAACCGGAAACCATCGCGTCCATCGACAACTTCGTGTCCATCAACGGATGCATCAATGTCGATCTGTACGGACAGGTCTGCTCAGAAACGGTCGGAACACGCCAGATCAGCGGAACCGGCGGGCAGCTGGACTTCGTTACCGGCGCCTACCGCTCAAAAGGCGGAAAGGCATTCCTGACGCTTCCATCCGTATTTACGGATAAGAAAGGGAAGAAGCACTCCAACATCATCCCTAAGTTCACAGAAGGAAATGTGATCACTACGCCGCGTACGCAGGCCCCGATCATCGTGACCGAATACGGAACCGCGCAGCTGCAGGGACACAGCACCTGGGAGCGCGCAGAGCGTCTGATTGCCATTGCCCATCCGGAAGTCAGAGACGAACTTATCGCCGCTGCAGAAGAGCAGAAGATCTGGAGACGTTCCAACAAGCGTTAAATATAACAGATAACTCCTCTATATAGAAGACAGAATGCCGTCTTCTATACATACATGATTAAGATAGATAGAATCAATCAAAATACGAAGTGTGAGTAATGGAAAAGAGTCCTCCGGATGCGGAGACTCTTTTCTGTTACCTGCAGGAGTGCAGAGAAAACAGGATTCCTGAATACAGACAGGCCGCAGAAAGGCGGAGAAACCCCGAAAACCGCATTCCCGCGGGGACAGCTCTCACACGGCTTCTAAACTAAAACGCCCTGAGACGCGTCGTAAACCGCAAGCCTGCAGATGTCTGCCTGTGAGAGGCCTGAGACCGTTTTTGTCAACCGTCAGAGGGCATTTCCAAAACCCTCAGTGGGAGGTAAAAGAGTGAATATTACAGAAAATTATAGTAAAAATATGAAAAAAAGGTGGGCTTATCTCATCACCGGAGTTGTACTGCTCCTCTTCCTGGGACTGATTTACGCATGGTCGGTTTTCCGTGTTCCGCTGGCAAAAGAATTCGGCTGGAACAGTGCGCAGCTGTCCGTCACCTTCTCCGTCTCCATGATGATGTTCTGCCTGGGCGGCCTGGTCTCTGGCATCATCAACCGGAAAAGCAGGGTAAAACTGACCATGATTCTGTGCGCCGCCTTTCTGGCTGCAGGATTTCTCAGTGCGTCAACAATTAACACCCTTGCCGGAATTTATCTGACCTACGGCGGACTCTGCGGCTTCGGCGTGGGACTCGGCTATAACACAGTCATCAGCACGGTTGTGAAGTGGTTCCCGGACAAGCAGGGCCTGATTTCCGGAATTTCCCTGATGGGCTTCGGATTCGGCGGCATGCTGCTCGGAACAGTGGGAGCGTCCATGATTTCCGCCCTCGGCTGGCGGACAACCTTCCGCCTGTTCGGCATCGTATTCGGCGTTCTGATGATTGCCGGCGCGCTCATTCTCAGACCTGCCGGCGAAGACTTCCTGAAGCAGCTGTCCGGAAGCGGAAAGCGCACAGATGACGCAGTAGAAGAAATCGCCGTACAGCAGATGCTGAAAAGAAAGAATTTCTGGCTGTATTTCCTCTGGGCGATCGTCCTCAGCGCAGCCGGCCTTTCCATCATCAACAGTTCAACCGTCTATGCGCAGGAAGTTCTGCGCACCGGCCTGACCGCAGCCGCAGCCATTGCCGGCATCGTCTCCATCTTCAACGGAATCGGCCGCGTAATCTTCGGCCAGCTGTTCGACATGAAAGGCTATCGGGTCACCATGGTCTCCGTCTGCATCGTAACCGCAGCCGCGGCACTTCTGCTCATGCTCTCTTGGAAGACTGGTTCCTTTGCCGCACTGGCAGCAGCCTTCATCGTCATAGGCCTGGCCTACGGCGGTGTCACCCCGACCAACTCCGCCTTCACCGCGCATTTCTTCGGCAGACAGAACTACGCCCTCAACTTCAGCGTCATCAACCTGAATCTGATTGCGGCCTCCTACCTCGGACCAATGGTCGGAAACGGCTCCTACATGCGGACCTTCTTCATGATCCTGCTGTTCTCCGCAGCAGCACTGGTTCTGACTTTCCTCATCCGCCAGCCAAAATCCAGCCGCCAGGGGGAAACTGCGTAATCCGTGCCGGAAAAAGAATGGCGGGGAATGTGGTACGGGTATACTGTATAATAATCGCGTTACATAAACTATACCGCTGAAAATCTGGTAAAAAAGAATGAGGCCGCTGCACGGCGTTGTGAAAATCAACCTGCTGCAGGGGCCTCTATTCATGCCTGAAGTGGTGTAAATGGAAGTGCCAGTATTTAAAAAGGAAGAGGGGAGTGATTGTGTATACTGTATTATTTATACATATATTCATCACCCGATCAGAAACACAGCCCGCATAACGGCCGGCCCAGCAAAAAGTTGGTGAAGGGAAGAGGTTTGTGTGCAGGGACAGGATATGATACACTGTATATCCCGGTAATATGATTATGACGACTGGCCCGGAAAAGGGCCGGCTGTCTGTGAGAACCGGAATAATCAGTAAAATGCCGTGAATCTTCATAAAACATCAGATAGATTCACTGCATGATACGAATACAGACTATGGAGATCGACTATGTATTTTATTATTTCACTGACGAACCAGATCATTGCCCTTTATGTCGCTGCGGCAGTCCTTCCGGCGGCCTTTCTCATGCGCTATATTTATAAAAAAGATACAGTGGAAAAGGAATCGCCGCGGCTGCTGTGGGCCTGTGTGGGCCGCGGTGTTCTGGCGGTCATTGCTTCTATTGTGCTTGAAATAATCGGCGAAACTGTGCTGAACACCAGCGGACTGAAAGCCAATACGCCGGTCTATACTGCAGTTCTGGCCTTTCTGGTTGTAGCGGTCGTTGAAGAGGGAACAAAGTATTTCTTTATGGCCCGCCTGACCTGGCGGAATCCTGAATTCAACTACCGCTTCGACGGCATCGTTTATGCGGCGTTCACTTCTCTGGGCTTCGCTGCTGTCGAAAATGTAAAATACGTATTTTCCTATGGTCTGTCTGTTGCACTCCCGAGAGCCGTGCTTTCTATCCCGGGACATTTCGGATTCGCTGTGGTTTTCGGTATATTTTATGGAAGGGCAAGATATGCCGCCAACCGTCATCAGCCAGTCAAGCGCACGATTAATCTGATTGTCGGATACGCTTTGGCCGTCTTTCTGCACGGAACTTATGACTTCTGCGCCATGCGGGGAACATCCCAGTCCACAGCCTTCTTCATCGGATTTGTTATTCTGATGTACATCGTCATTTTCAACCTGATCCGCCATGAATCCTGGACGGACAGGGAGATTATGTATTAGGGGAGATAAATCTTTTTTTCAGAGATGATGACTTGTATAAGTGCAGCTGGTCTTTCTTCTTCCCGGATACCGGACTGACGGATGAGGGGTTACCCGTCAGCCCGTTATCTGAAAATACCATGCATCCATCGGCTTCTTACCTGGAAGCCCGGTTGAGCAATTGCCGCGTTATAGGCGAATCGTGAATATACATGATTAGTATACAGTATACTTTAGTTATCTATTTTCCCAGTCCCGTAATCCAGGAACCCGGTATCCGTCAACTTGTTACCCGAAAACCTCAGTATCCGTCAACCCGTAATCCGAACCCCCGTCATCCGTCAACCCGTAATCCGGGAACCCGGTATCCGTCAACTCGTAATCCAGGAACCCGGTCCCCGTCAACCCGTAATCCGAACCCCGGTACCCGTCAGCGCGTTATCTGAAAATACCATGCATCCATCGGCTCCTTACCTGGAAGCCCGGCTGAGCAATTGCCGCGTTATAGGCGAATCGTGAATACACATGATTGGTATACAGTATACTTTAGTTATCCTTTTTCCCAGTCCCGTAATCCAGGAACCCGGTATCCGTCAACTTGTAATCCGAACCCCCGTCATCCGTCAACCCGTAATCCAGGAACCTGGTATCCGTCAACTCGTTACCCGAAAACCTCAGTATTCGTCAACCCGTAATCCGACCCCCAGTATCCGTCAACTCGTAATTCGAACCCCGTCATCCGTCAACCCGTAATCCGCCCCCCCGTCATCCGTCAACCCGTAATCCGACCCTCGGTCCCCGTCAACCCGTAATCCGAAAACCTCGGTCCCCGTCAGCCAGTGATCCGAAAACCTCGGTCCCCGTCAACCCGTAATCCGAAAACCCCGGTATCCGTCAACTCGTAATCTGAACCCCTGTCATCCGTCAGACCATTATCCGGAAAACCCGTAGCTCACTACCGCCCGCTGCAGGACAAGCCTGTTGCCCGTCAGTTTCTTACTAAACTCCTTCTATCTTCTATAGGAAATGTTTCTTGTCGGGCTGATCGTTGCTGCGTTGTCATAATGGCTGCTTAAGGCTGCCTGCAGCTGTCGTGCCGTGCATTTCTGCTTGTCATCGCTGTGTTTTTGAAGAATATTGGAGATAAAAACAACTTTTTCTCCTGGAAAATGGGATTTTCATATTGAATTTTATTAAAGATTGTAGTAACCTAGCCCTAATAGTTAATTACCTACTATGAAAGTATGTATAATCACTACGCTTTACCGGGTTTATAGCTGGCCGGTGATCAGCCGAGAAGGCTGGAATGAGCAGAATGACCAGGAAGAATGGAAAAGGCCAGAAAGGCTGGAAAGTCCCGGATGGCAGGAATGACCAGAAAGGCTGAAAAATCATGAAAGCAGATTCTGGAAAGTACATCCTGGAGGGAGAAAATAGGAAAGGAGGGAATGCGGATGACGCTGCAGCAGCTGAGGCAGATTATTACGATTGCGGATGTGGGTTCGATGAATGAGGCGGCGAAGCAGCTTTATGTTTCGCAGCCGAATCTTTCGGCGGTGGTCCGGGAGATCGAGGAAGAGGCGGGAATTACGATTTTTCTGCGGTCGAACCGGGGGATCAAGGTGACGCCGGACGGTGAAGAGTTCCTGGGATATGCGCGTCAGATCATTGAACAGTATGCGCTTCTGGAAAAACGGTATCTGGAGCAGGACAGCAAAGAGAAGTTTTCTGTATCCTGCCAGCATTACAGTTTTGCGGTCAAGGCCTTTGTGGAGCTGGTGAAGGAAGTCGGCATGGCGGAGTATGAGTTTGCGATTCATGAGACGACGACCTACCAGGTCATCCGCAATGTCCACAATTTCAAGAGTGAGATTGGAATCCTTTACCTTTCTGATTTTAATGAGGCGGTGCTGAAGCAGATGTTCCGGGAGAATGACCTGGTGTTTGAGCCGCTTCAGGATTGTGACACTTATGTGTATCTGTGGAAAGGGCATCCTCTTGCCGGGCGGAAGATTTTGTCGATGGAGGACCTGCAGGAGTACCCGTGTCTGGCCTTCGAGCAGGGCAGTCACAGTTCCTTCTACCTCGCGGAGGAAATGAAGAGTACTTATGAGTATAAGAAGCTGATCAAGGGCGATGACCGGGCGACCATGCTGAATCTGATGGTGGGACTGAATGCCTACACGCTGTGCTCGGGGATTATCAGTGAGGAACTGAATGGTACAGATTATGCGGCGATTCCGCTGAAGGAGTCGGAGAAGATGACGATCGGCTATCTGCGGCATAAGGGAGCCAAGCTGTCGCGGCTGGGTGAGATTTATCTTGATAAGCTGGAGCACTATCAGGGTGCTTAGATATAAGCCGGGGTTATAGCAAGACATCGAGAGTTCATATAACCATGTATACAGATGCAGTGGTAAGATGGTATTGCTTTATGGACAAAAGGGAATGAGAAAGGAGGAAGCATGGAATTTGATACGAAACTTCTGCACGGGAAGTCGGTAAAGCCGTATGCGGACGGCGCGACGCTTCCGCCGGTCAGCCAGGTCAGCGCCTTTCAGTTTGAGAGTGCGGAGAAGCATGCGGCGGTCTTCTCGCATAAGGCGATGGGCTATGCCTACACCCGGGTCGGAAATCCGACGGTTTCTGCCTTTGAGCAGCGGATCAATGAGCTGGAAGGCGGAGGCGGAGCGGCGGCTTGTTCTTCCGGGATGGCTGCGGTGGCACTGGCGCTTCTGAATATGCTGAGCAGCGGCGATGAGATTGTCGCCTGCAGCGGCCTGTACGGCGGGACGATCGGCCTGTTCGATGATTTTAAAAATTTTGGGATCACCACCCGGTTCGTGAAGGAACTGACGCCGGAAAACATCGAACCGCTGATTAATGAGAAGACGAGAGCTGTTTACGGAGAAGTGATCGGAAATCCGGGGCTGGGTGTCATGGATATTCAGGCCGTTGCGGAAACGGCTCACGCGCACGGTCTTCCGCTCGTTGTGGATAACACGACGGCAACGCCGTTTCTGGTACAGCCGATTTCGCTCGGAGCAGACATTGTCGTTCATTCTTCCTCTAAATATATCAACGGCGGGGGAAATTCCATCAGCGGAGTGATCGTGGACAGCACCCATTTCCGCTGGGATGAGAAACGCTATCCGGCTCTGGCGCCCTTTAAGAGGTACGGCCCGATGGCGTATTTAGTGCGGATCCGGACGGATCTCGGGGAAAACCTGGGCTGCTGTCTGGCGCCAGCGAATGCGTACATGAACATCGTCGGCATGGAAACACTGGGTCTGAGGATGGAAAGAATCTGCAGCAATGCGCAGAAACTTGCGGAGGCCCTTCAGGAACTTCCGGGGATATCGAGGGTCTGTTATCCGGGCCTTAAGGATCATCCCTGTAAGAGTCTTACAGAAAAACAGTTTCACGGAAAAGGCGGAGGTATCCTGACCTTCCGGGCAGGTTCAAAGGAAAAGGTCTTTCGTATTCTGGACGCGCTGAAGTGTGTGGTGATTGCCAGCAACATCGGCGATCTCAGAACACTGGCCATCCATCCGTCTTCTACGATATTTATCCATAACACAAAAGAACAGAAAGAAGCCGCCGGTGTCTTTGAAGATACGGTGCGGGTCAGTGTGGGAATCGAGAATCCGGAAGATCTGATTGAAGATTTCACACAGGCCGTAAAGCAGGCGGATCAGTAACAGAGAATAAGAAATCCATTCAGAAATAGAAAAGTAAAGAAGGTTCAGGAGGAAAAATCATGAAGATCACAGTTTCAGGAGATCAGAAAGAAGTTAAAGATGGAATCACGATTTCCGAGCTCATCGCCCGGGAAAACGTCGAGACACCGGAGTACGTCAGCGTTTCCGTCAACGAAGAGTTCGCCAAGAACGCGGATTTTGACACACAGCAGCTGCACGACGGCGATGTCGTTGAGTTCCTGTACTTCATGGGAGGTGGAAGATAATGGGTTTCACCAATGAACAGCTGGAGCGTTATTCCAGACATATCATTTTGAAAGAAATCGGTGTCAAGGGCCAGAAAAGGCTCCTGAACGGAAGTGTTCTGATCATCGGCGCGGGCGGCCTCGGAGCACCTGCCGCTCTGTATCTTGCAGCAGCAGGAGTAGGAAAAATCGGTATCGTTGATGCCGATGTTGTAGACCTGTCCAATCTTCAGCGCCAGGTCATCCACACAACGGCGGATGTCGGCCGTCCGAAGGTGGAATCCGCTGCAGAAACGATGCGTGCCATCAACCCGGATGTCGAGGTTGTCACCTACCATCAGTTCATCGACAGCAGCAACATCCTGGACATCATCAAGGATTACGACTTCATCCTGGATGGAACCGACAACTTCCCGGCAAAGTTTCTGATTAACGACGCCTGTGTCATGGCCAACAAGCCATTCTCCCACGCCGGAATCCTGCGTTTCAGCGGCCAGTTGATGACCGTCATTCCGCACGAGGGACCTTGCTACCGCTGCGTATTCAAGACCATGCCGCCGAAGGACGCAATTCCGACCTGCAAGTCCGCCGGAGTCATCGGCGCGATGGCCGGAACCATCGGATCCCTGCAGGCCCTGGAAGCTGTCAAGTATCTGACCGGAGCCGGAGATCTTCTGGTCGGAAAGCTTCTGACCTTTGACGGACTGAAAATGAAATTCCACACCATCAACCTTCCGCCGCGCGGAGAAGGATGCGCTGTATGCTCCGATCATCCGACCATTACCAAACTGATCGATTATGAGCAGCCAGCCTGCGAGTGGAAGCCGGGACAAAAATAAAAGAGGCAAGAGTGAAATGAAAATCACACTGAAAAAAAGCGACTATGAAAAAATACTGGAACATGCCAGGAAAGAAAAACCGGATGAAGCCTGCGGCCTGATTGGAGGAATTGACCATGAGGACGGCAGCAGAGAAATTCAGAAGGTTTACCTTCTGACCAATCTGGACCACAGCAGCGAGCATTTTTCTCTGGATCCGAAGGAGCAGCTGAAGGCGGTAAAGGACATGAGAGAAAACGGCATGAAGCCGCTGGGAAACTGGCATTCCCATCCGGAAAGCCCGTCCAGATCTTCTCAGGAAGATATCCGTCTTGCATTTGACAGCAAAGCAAGTTATCTAATATTATCTCTGATGGATGAGAGTCATCCGGTGCTGAATTCCTTCCATGTTGAGGATAAGGTATCGACAAAGGAGGATCTGCAGATTGTTGAGGACTGATCCCCTTGACCATTTGCTTTTTGTCACGGAAGAAGAGAAAGGAACCGAATATGGCAACAGATTATGCAGCATTGAAAAAAGGCGGATGGATGCGCCAGAAGCAGAAGAACCGGTTTGCGCTGAGAATTCATGTGATCGGCGGAAAGATGACAGAAGAGCAGCTGATCGGTGTCTCTAAAGTTGCGGAGAAATATGGCCACGGCTATGTGCATCTGACGGCGCGCCAGTCGCTGGAAATTCCATATATGAAGCTTGAAGACATCGAGGAGGTAAAGAAGGAGCTGGCAAAGTATAACGTGGAGCCTTCTGTCTGCGGCCCGCGTGTCCGTACGACAACGGCCTGTCAGGGTGCGGATACCTGCCCAAGTGCCTGCATTTACACCTATGAGCTGGCAGAAGAGATCGACCAGAGATATTTTGCGAAGGAACTTCCGGGAAAGTTCAAGTTTGGTATCACCGGATGCCAGAACAACTGCCTGAAGACTGAGGAAAACGATATCGGAATCAAAGGCGCGGAGCGTGTTGAGTGGATTCCGGATAAATGCATTCAGTGCGGTGTCTGTGTAAAAGCCTGCCGTGAGGGCGCGGTTTCGCTGGAGGACGGAAAGATTTCCATCGACCAGGATAAGTGCACCTACTGCGGACGCTGCGCAAAGTCATGTCCGATGGATGCTTATGAGGAGCATCCGGGATACATCATGAGCTTTGGCGGAATGTACGGAAATCACTTCCATAAGGGACGTCAGCTCACACCGTTTGTAGAGAGTCACGACAAGCTGATTCAGATGTGCGATGCGACGATCCAGTTCTTCCATGATCACGCACAGCCGGGAGACCGTCTGCAGTTTGCGATCGCAAGAGAAGGCGAGGATAAGTTTGATGAGATGATCCGGAAGGTCTATGCGACCAGCGAAGAAGAGGCGCATGCACAGGCTTCCAAACCGCTGGAGCTGACAGACTGGAAGCTTCGCGCAGATCTTCAAAAATAGTGAGAAGAAAGAGAAGGGGAATAAAATGGCTGAGGAAAAAGCAGGATTTCAGATTGATGATACCGTAGATATTACAGACGTTGTCTGCCCGGTAACTTTTGTAAAGGCAAAGGTTGCGCTGGAGGAGATTGACGAGGGACAGATTCTCTCCGTTCACATGAACGACGGCGAGCCGGTGCAGAATGTACCGCGCAGCATCAAGGAAGAGGGACACCAGATCCTGAAACTGATTGATAATGAAGACGGAACCTATGATCTGATCGTGAAAAAGGTCGGAGAGTAGGAGAATCCAGGAAATCTTACAAGGGCGGCGCTGTGCTGAGTTTATGGTGAACCAGCTTCGGCGCCTCTCCTTTTTTTCTGTTTCCCCTTCTGGAGGATGGTGACAAAAGGCACTTTTATTATTTGCATAAATGAGCAATTAAATTGCTATCGATATCATCCGTTGAGGAATCATGATGATTCTATGATTCCAAAACCAATGAAAAAACTCTTCCTGGCTGTTTTGGAAGTACAGGAAAATCTGGAAACGAAAACGTCGAGTCTCGCCTTTTATGCCGTATGTATGTTCCCCCGTCATAAGGAAAAGCATAGAACCGGTTATCAGGAATGCGTATTATCCAAACCGGCCGGAATGCGGTATGATTATAACTGTTAAAGATATATTCCTACTAGTATTGTGGTAATAACAAGAGCGCCCGTTCAAGATGAAGACAGGATGTGTGATGAGAGCATCCCGGGCGGGCGCCTGAATCGATCAATATCCGTTAGAGATTATGACAGGAAAAGGGGAAGGATCATGAACCAGTCAGCAGAACAGACAATGAAAGCAGAGCAGACCGTACATGTGCCGGCATGCTCGGAAGCACGCAGATTCTGGAAGATGATCTTCTCCATGCTGAAAATCGGTGTGATTGGTTTTGGCGGCGGAAGCGCGCTGATTCCGGTGATCGAAGAGGAAGTCGTGCAGGAGCAGAAAATCATATCCAAGAAAGACTACGATGAGGATGTCGTCGCAGCCTGCGTGACTCCGGGCGCACTTCCGGTGGAAATTGCAGCTGGCAATGGTCTGACCACGTTTGGACTGAAGGGTATGATTCTGGCCGCAGCCGCAATGGCAGCGCCGGGAGCACTTCTTACCGTCCTTCTTCTGACCGTATTCTCCGGATCCGGTATTAAATCGCTGAACATCGTCCGTTACCTGTCTGTGGGTCTGGGCGCATTTATCTGCAGCCTTCTGATCAGCTACGCAGCAAAGACACAGAAAACATCCTCGCGGGAGGGAAAGAAAACCGGAAGAATTTCTCTTCTGATCATGATTGCGGTATTCCTACTGACCTGCGGAAAAACCCTTTTCGCCATCCTGGGAATCTCAGGAAATCCGCTGCTCAGCCTGTCTACTATTGAAGTTCTGGGCCTGGCATTTTTCGGTATTTTCTATACCGGATGCCGGTTTACGAAGAAAAAGACAGCCGTATGCATCATCACTGCAGCACTTTACCTCGTTTTCACAGGAAAGACCGGAACCGCCGTCCCGGGCGTTCTGCGTATTGCTTTATACCTGTTCATGGCGCTCCTTTCTCTGAAAGGAATTTCAGAAAGTATCCAGAGTGACAGACTGCACAGCCGTATTGATGCGAATGCTTCACTCAGTTGGAAAACACCGCTTCTGCAGACCGGCGCATGGCTGATTCTGCTTGCGGTCACGACACTTCCGGCTCTGCTTTACATCAGAGGATCCGTTCTTCTTCTCGGAAAAGGAATGCTCTCCTCACTGATTTCCTTTGGCGGCGGAGACGCATACCTGTCCGTAGCAGACGGCATGTTCGTTGGACACGGCATGGTCAGCGCACACGATTTCTACGGAACACTGGTTCCGGCAGCCAATGTACTCCCGGGATCCATCCTCTGCAAGATCCTGACCGGCGTCGGCTATTTCACCGGACTGGATGTAAGCGGAACTGCTGCAGGCGGATGGCTGACCGCTCTGGCCTGCCTGGGCGTCAGCGTATCGGCTTCCGGCCTTGTTTTCTGCTGGATCCGCTGGCTGCTTGCAGAATTTGAAGAAGTTACCGTATTTCGTGAAATCAGCCGCTGGATCCGCCCGATCATCAGCGGACTTCTTCTGAACGTCACACTGACCATGGTTAGAACCAACATCGATGCAGGCACGGCGCTTGGAAACAGTGCAGCAGCTGCGCTGATCATCACCGCCGTTCTCACCGCAGCCAACCTGTTCCTTATGAACAGAAAGCACGCAAGAAATGGAATTCTGATCGCAGCATCGGCCCTGACGGGTGCGCTGCTCCTTACCGTCTAGTGCATTACTTTTTGTCGGCAAAACAGAAACTTTCAAGGAATAAAGAGTCATGGATAAGCTGAAGATAAAGAAAATCAAAACCGATGTGCTGATCATCGGAGGAGGAACGGCAGGCTGTTACGCCGCCATCAAACTGGGCGGTGAAAACCTGCGCGTCCTTATCGCGGAAAAAGCGAACATCATCCGGAGCGGCTGCCTGGCGGCCGGGGTCAACGCGCTGAACGCCTATATTTCCGAAGGCCACACGCCTTCCGATTACGTGGAATACGCGAGGAAAGACGCCGAGGGCATCGTCAGAGCCGACCTTCTGATGACGATCTCCGAAAGACTGAATGAGGTTACAGAAGACCTGGAGCGCCGCGGCCTGGTCATCCTGAAGGATGAAAATGGAAAGTATGTGACGCGGGGCTGGAGAAACGTAAAGATCAATGGCGAAAACATCAAACCGCTGCTGGCGAAGGGCGCGGAAGCCCAGCCGAATGTCACGGTTCTGAATCACGTCAATATCACGGATCTGAAAACAGCAGAGTCGGATGGAAAAACTTCTGTTTCCGGAGCCGTCGGATTCTCCGTCAGAGAGCCGCTGGCCTATGACATCGATGCAGAGGCAGTCCTGATTGCCACAGGAGGTGCGGCAGGACTGTACCGGCCGAACAATCCGGGATTTTCCCGGCATAAGATGTGGTATCCGCCATTTAATACCGGAGCGGGATTTTCCATGGGCATCCGGGCAGGCGCAGAGATGACCACATTCGAAAACCGTTTTGTGGCGCTGCGCTGTAAAGACACCATTGCGCCGACAGGAACCATCGCCCAGGGCGTGCATGCAAAGCAGGTCAATTCCAGGGGCGAGGTCTACGAGACGAAATACGGCCTGACCACCCCGCAGAGAATCTACGGAACAGTGGAGGAAAACCGGGCGGGCAGAGGGCCGTGCTATCTGGCCACTTCCGGCATCACAAAGCAGCAGGAAGAGGATCTGTATAAGGCCTATCTGAACATGGCGCCATCGCAGACCCTGAAATGGCTGGAGTCCGGGAAAGGCCCATCGGAACAGAATGTCGAAGTGGAGGGCACTGAACCTTACGTCGTTGGCGGTCATACCGCCAGCGGCTTCTGGGTCGACACTTCCCGGGAAACTACCGTACATGGGCTGTATGCAGCCGGAGACGCAGCAGGGGGCGCGCCTCAGAAATATGTCACGGGAGCTCTTGCGGAAGGGGAAATTGCCGCAGAGTCCATCGTCAGAAGGCTGAGGGACAAAAAAGACCCTGAAAACGGGTCCATGCAAGAGATTAATGAACAGGGAAACGGAAAAGCTGCTTCCGCAATTCAGGAAATGGAGGATCATCTGAATCAGCCAGCCGGAATTCTGGACTGGCATCAGCTGGAAGAAGCCATGCAGAAAATCATGGACGAGTACGCAGGCGGAATCCGGACGGATTACCGCTACAACGAAAGCCGGCTGAAGAAGGCCGATGAGGAAATCGAAAAACTTCAGCATCTGGTAACAGGGCTTCCGGCAGGAGACATGTTCGATCTTCTGCATGTGTATGAAGTCAGAGAGCGTCTGACCGTCTGCCGCACTCTGATCGCCCACATGCGAGCGAGAAAGGAAACCCGCTGGCATACATTCGGAGAAAATGCGGATTATCCGGAGCAGTCCGAGAGGGGCCTCCGCTACGTCAACTCCAGAATGAAGGACGGAAAGATTGAAATCATCTACCGGGACCTGGTGAAAGGAGGCAGTTATGAGCATACAGATCGATAAAAATAAATGTATCGGATGCGGACGCTGCACCGAAGCCTGTCCTGGAAATCTGATCCGTCTGAATGAAGAGAAAAAAGCGGAAATCCGGATTCTGGAAGACTGCTGGGGATGCACGTCCTGCATGAAAGTCTGCCCGGTTTCGGCCATCAGCCTTTTCCTGGGAGCAGACCTTGGCGGAGCCGGATCCGCCATGCGGATCGAAAAGGACGGAGACCTGTACAACTGGATTGTGCACAGGCCGTCCGGAGAGGAGACGGTGATCACCGTCAACCGGAAAAACGCAAACCAGTACTGATCCGGGAGGATCAGACAGCCGGAAATTGAAGCGGCCGGAATGGAAATGGTCTGGCCAGAGGCTTCAGCCGGCACCGGGCGGAGCCCGCAGAGGCAGGGAAATCCCTTGCACGTGTGGCTTTTGTCCAGAAGGAATATGAAGGAAGCTCCGGAAAGCCGGAGACAGAAGGAGTCAGCAATGAGTAATTTATCACATCTGGACGCTCTGGAAGCAGAAGCGATCTACATCATCCGTGAGGTTGCCGCGGAATGCGAGAAACCGGTAATGCTCTATTCAATCGGAAAGGACAGCTCCGTCATGCTGCATCTTGCATTGAAGGCGTTCTATCCGGAAAAGCCGCCGTTCCCGTTCCTGCATGTCAACACCACCTGGAAATTCCATGAAATGATCAAGTTCAGAGACGAGCAGGCGAAGAAATACGGCCTGGAAATGCTGGAATGGAAGAATGAGGAAGGTGTCAAGGCCGGCGTCAATCCGTTCGATTACGGCGCTTCTTACACGGATATCATGAAAACGCAGGCGCTGAAGCAGGCTCTGACCTATTACGGATTCACCGCAGCCTTCGGAGGAGGCCGCCGCGATGAGGAAAAGTCCAGAGCTAAGGAGAGAATCTTCTCATTCAGAAATTCAGCGCAGGCCTGGGACCCGAAGAACCAGCGTCCGGAGATGTGGAAACTCTATAACACAGAAATCAACAAGGGCGAGAGTATGCGTGTGTTCCCGATTTCCAACTGGACAGAAAAAGACATCTGGCAGTACATTCAGAGAGAGCACATCGAGATCGTGCCGCTCTATTTCGCAAAAGAGCGCCCTTGCATCAATTACGAAGGAAATCTGATCATGGTGGACGACCACAGAATCATTGACCACCTGAATCTGAAACCGGAAGACATCATGCATAAAAAGATTCGTTTCCGCACACTTGGATGTTATCCACTGACCGGCGGAATCGAGTCCGATGCGGATACTCTGGACAAGATCGTTCAGGAGACGCTCAGCGCCGTAGAATCTGAGCGTACCAGCCGTGTCATCGATAAAGACGGCGGAGCAGGAAGTATGGAGAAGCGTAAGAGAGAGGGGTATTTCTAATGAGCGGTTTACTGAAATTTATTACATGCGGAAGTGTGGATGACGGAAAATCCACGCTGATCGGGCATCTGCTGTACGATGCCAAGCTGATCTACGCAGATCAGAAGAATGCCCTGGAGCTGGACTCCAAGGTAGGAAGCCGCGGAGGAAAGATCGACTACTCTCTGCTGCTGGACGGACTGATTGCCGAGCGTGAGCAGGGCATCACCATCGACGTTGCCTATCGGTATTTCACCACCGACAACCGCAGCTTCATCTGCGCCGACACCCCGGGTCACGAGGAATACACCAGAAACATGGCCTGCGGAGCGTCATTCGCAGACCTGGCCGTCATCCTGATCGATGCCTCCCAGGGTGTGCTGATCCAGACCAAGCGCCATGCGAGAATCTGTGCCCTGATGGGAATCCGCCACTTCATTTTCGCGGTGAATAAGATGGATCTGGTCGGTTACGATGAGGGCCGCTTCCGCGAGATTGAGAAGCAGATCGGCGAGCTGAAAGATGACCTCGGCCTGCAGGATGTTGTCATTATCCCGGTTTCCGCAACCGAAGGCGATAACATCACCAAGCCGACGGCAAATTTCGACTGGTACAAGGGGCCGACCCTTCTGCATCAGCTGGAAACCGTTGATGTAGGCGATGCCGCTGCTGAAGAAAAGGGCTTCTACATGCCGGTTCAGCGTGTCTGCCGTCCGAGCCACGAGTTCCGTGGTTTCCAGGGCCAGATCGAATGCGGCAGCGTGAAAGTCGGCGATGAACTGACTTCCCTTCCAAGCGGCGAGCAGGCGCATGTAAAGAGCATTCTGGCTGCCGACCATGAAGAGCAGTCCGCCGTCACCGGGCAGCCAGTCACCATCCAGCTGGACCGCGAAGTCGATGTATCCAGAGGATGCGTACTGGAGTCAGGAAGCGGCCTGAGAGCTTCTGATTCCTTTGAGACCGAACTTCTCTGGATGGATGATCAGCCGCTGGCCATCGGAAAAAATTTCCTGATCAAGCTGGGAACCAAGAAGATCCCTGGAATCCTGACAAAAATCAAGTACAAGATTGATATCAACACGGGTGAAAAGCAGAATGCGGACACCCTGAAGAAAAATGAAATCGCCGTCTGCGAAATCGCTGTAACTGAACCGATCATCCTCTCCGAGTTCAAAGATCACAGAACCCAGGGCGAGCTGATCCTGATCGACCGTATCAGCCACATGACTTCTGCCTGCGGCATCGTCACCAGAATCAATGATCAGTCGGAAAAGAAGCATCCGAAGGCTACCCGTCAGATGAGAAGCTCGCTGAACTGGCAGACTTCCGGCATCATCGAGTTCCGCCCGGGAGAAGACGGTTCTACGCTGGAGGCTGTTGAAGAGGCAGAATTCAATCTGGTCAGAAACGGACGCCATACCTACCTCTATCATCCGCAGGAAGGCGAAGACTATGTCAACGTTCTGAAGCATCTGAGAGAAACAGGAATCATCGTCCTGCTGGTACTCGACTCCGACCAGGAGCCGGATGATACCCTGAGCTCCGACGAACACTACAAGCTCTGGTCCGAGCTGAGCGGAGCCGGTGCAGATTCTGCTGCAGCTGCCGGAGCTGGCGCAGGAGCGGGTGTCCACGAAGCTTCAGCGGCTGAAATCGCCCAGAAGATCTTCCAGATCACCAACGCCAACGTGACTATCGAATACAATAACTGGGTTATTTAAGAGAAGATAATTTACTTTTATGCCATACAGCCAGCATACGCAGCAGACTGCCGGAGCAGGGCTTCGGGCAGCTGATGCGGTACACACAGTTTTGCGGCTGAGGATCGATCAGCCTCCCGACGAGGCGAAAGAGAAGCAGTCGCGTTCAGCTGATCCTGCCGCAGTCAGAGCACTGCTGCCGGCCTATCAATGCAATTTACAATACTTCAACATATTCCTTCACCAGGAGCCGCCGGCCGGGAAAGGCAGAGAGTCAGCCCGGCCGGCGGCTTTCGTGCCTATAGGTGGCGGCGGCAGAATGTACAGTTTGGCTGGCGTTGTTTGTGACTTCAGATGGCCGGTGTGGGGAAGGCGAGGACCCGGCCGGTGGGGTGAAAACAGGCCGGTTGGCAGCTTTTGATGTTTCAGAGAGAACGACGGGCAGAAGGCAGATTGACGGGCAGATAGACAGGTTGATAGATTGATGTAAGTATACTGTATACTTTAACATGCAGCATTCATAAAAGATTCATGTTAAATTGTGCGGATATTGATACGATGCACTTCCTAAAGGTCGGGAAAACAGCTTATAAATGTGGAATTCCCGAGACGTATTGCACGCAATTCGGGAATTCTTTCATATCAGGGGGTGTTCCCGAACTTTTGACAGCAGAGCCTTCGGGAAAATACCTTATTACAGCTAGTCTCCCGAACTTCCAGATGCAGAAGTTCGGGAGAGTCTCATGCATGAGGGATATATTTATTATATAGTAAAAATATCACGATTATTAAATAAAATATATGAATAAATATGTGCATAAGATAATATATATTTATTTGGGCGTATATGAGTATATTGCTGCTTTTGGCAGGCTCGGGAAAAACACGATTAAGCTGATTTTCCCGAGGTCCTGAAAAATAAGCTCGGGAATTTGCCGTGATGTTGTCCTGCGAATTACATGGTATTGTAAACGTCATTTAGTTTTACATCGT
>ERZ791908.287-NODE-287-length-62427-cov-10.674758_pt1 | contig 62427 bp, 56 predicted proteins | sample MGYA00510144_ERZ791908 | MGnify/ENA primary metagenome ERZ791908 (study PRJEB30046, sample SAMN00792105) | human gut metagenome | study: EMG produced TPA metagenomics assembly of the A metagenome-wide association study of gut microbiota in type 2...
GCTGCTATCCAGATTCGAACTGGAGACCTCATCCTTACCAAGGATGCGCTCTACCTGCTGAGCTATAGCAGCATTTCCTGACAGCTCTGCTATTATATCAGCAGGATAGAAAATTGTCAACAACTTTTTTTCATTTCGTCGAATTTTTCGGGGCGGAGGAAGCGGGTGATCTGTGCCATGAGGGCGGGGTTGGCCTCGCTGCGGGTCGCGCCGAACAGCAGGTCGGCGTGGCCGTCGTGCTCCGGCTCGGCCCAGAGCAGGGCCTGCGCCTGCGGCAGCGCGCGCAGATGGGCCAGAATGGAGCTGCGGTGCAGCGGAGCGATCCAGTCGTGCACGCCGCCGACGAGCAGCAGCGGCGTCCCGGACTCGGCGGCAGCCTGTGCGGCGGTGCGGCGCAGGGCGCGCAGTCCGAAGCGCGCGGCCTGATAGAGGTACAGCGCCGGATAATGCGCATAGGCAAGCACGCCGATGTGGTGCAGGACCGGCGAGAGCGTGGCCTCCATGGGACTGTTCACCCCGCCGATGCACACGGCCGCATCCACCCGGCTTCCCGGCAGGGCGCAGCAGACGGCATAGCCGCCCATGCTGTGGCCGAGCAGGACGAGGCGGCGGCTGCCGAAGCGGCCGTTTTCCTCCAGAAAGCGCAGCGCGGCGCGCAGGTCGTCCGCTGCCTGCGGAAAGCCCCGGCACGACCGGCCCGTGCTGCCGTAGCAGCCGGTGTAGTCAAATGAAAACACGCGCAGCCCGGCTTTGGCGAGCCATTGGATCTGCGGCGCATAGGAAAACGCTCCGTTCCCAAGCCCTGGCGCGAGGACGGCGAGCGTGTCCCCCGTGCCGCATAAGTAGCCCTGCAGGCGGTTCGGCCCACTCAAAAACGTGAGCCTTTTCGCGGGCAGGCCGAGCTCCGGCTCCGGATTGGCGTCGTAGCGCCGGAAGCAGCGGTGATAGATCAGAACGGTCAAGAGAAACAGCGTGAGCAATTTTTCGCCCTCCTTTTTTGGAGGGTATGCCCGTTTTTTGCGATTTTCAAACCGCGTTCTAGGAAATTCCGCCGCGCTGTGCTATAATAAAAAATCCTGTGATGGGAAGAAGAGAGAAAGAGGGCGCAGCTATGGGGGAGCTTCCGTTTGCACTCGCGCCGGAGGCGGCGTTGGGCGCATGGCTCCGGGAGGCGGAGCGGGAGATGGAGCCGCACCGCACGGCGGGGACCTATCGCGGCTTTGACGGCACGGAGCTGCCGTGGCAGGCCGTGCACACAGACCGGCCGCGTGCCCATGTGGTCCTCCTGCACGGGTTTACGGAGTTTCCGGAAAAATACCGTGAGCTGTGCCGCTATCTCCGGCAGGCGGGCTGCACGGTCTGGCTGCCGGTGCTGCGCGGCCACGGGCAGGGCGGCATCGTGCACGTCGACCGGTTCGAGGACTATGTACGCGATATAGCCTGCTTCCTGCGGGATATCGTCCCGGAGCGGCCGCTGCTGTTTGGCCACTCTATGGGCGGCGGCGTGGCCGCACGTCTTCTGCAGGAGCTGCCGGACTGCGCTGCACGCGCCGTTTTGTGCTCGCCCATGCTCTGCCCGCAGACGGGCCGCGCGCCGCACTGGCTGGCGCTCGGCTGTGCGCGCATGCTGCTGCGGCGGGGCGAGCGGGAGAAAAGCCCGCTGTTTTCCGGCGCTTATGATCCCAATGCCGAATTTTCGCGCAGCGGCTGCACGAGCCGCGCCCGTTTCCGCGCAGCCATGGACTGCCGCGCAGAGTGTCCTGCCTATCAGACGATGGGCGCGTCGAACCGCTGGGTCTATGAATCGCTCGCCCTGCGCCGCCGGGTCCTCAGCCCGCGCGCCTGCCGCAGGGTACAGGTCCCGGTCCTGGTGTGCAGCGCCGGGCGGGATACGCAGGTCGGCCTGCGGGAGCAGCGCCTGTTGGCCGCGCGCCTGCCGCAGGGGCGGCTGCTGGAATTCCCCGACGAAAAGCACGAGCTGTACAACGCCGGAAATGCCGGATTGGCGGCATTCCTGGGTGCGGTTCTGGATTTTTTCGGCCTGACGGCCGGATACGGAAAGGAAGAGACAAAATGACCTTACTTATCGTAGTCGATATGCAGAATGACTTCGTGACCGGTGCGCTGGGCACGGCGGAGGCGCAGGCGATCGTGCCGCATGTGAATGCAAAGATCGCAGCGGCGGATGCCGTCGTCTATACGCTCGACACCCACGGCGAGGACTACCTTGCCACGCAGGAGGGCAAGAGGCTGCCCGTGCCGCACTGCATCCGCGGCACCTGGGGCCACGCGCTGGCCGACGGCCTGACCGTCCGGGCGGAGGCAGGGCGGATCGAAAAGCCGACGTTCGGCTCCACTGCCCTCGGCGAGCTGGTGCGCAGCCGCTTCGCGGCGGGCGAGATCGACCGCGTGGAGCTCGTCGGCCTGTGCACGGATATCTGCGTCATTTCGAACGCCCTGCTGTGCAAGGCCTTCTGCCCGGAGCTTCCCGTTTCCGTGGATGCGGCCTGCTGCGCGGGCGTGACGCCCGAGAACCACCGCAATGCGCTCTCTGCGATGCAGTGCTGTCAGATCGACGTGTTAAATATTGCACCCGACGCGAAGTGACAGCTCGGGATGAAACTGTAACAGGATATTTCTTTGGACATTTCGACGGCGGCGTATGAAAATAGCGCAGCTTTCGGGGAATGCACATTGCGAAAGCAATGGGGTTTTGCTATAGTGGCTACAAACGAAAACTGTCGAGAAATGAGGGTCGACTATGGGAAAGACCGCTTTTCTGTTCTCCGGGCAGGGCGCGCAGCGCGCCGGCATGGGGAAGGAATTCTATGAACATTTTGCCTCCGTCCGCGCGTTGTTTGACGCTGCGGAGGAGCTTCGCCCCGGCACGCTGCAGCAGATGTTCGCCGGGAGCGATGACGAGCTGCGCCAGACCGAAAACACGCAGCCCTGCCTGTACCTGGCCGATCTTGCCGCCGCCTACGCCCTGCGCGACAGCGGCCTGCAGCCGGAGGCTGTTGCGGGCTTCTCGCTCGGCGAGATCCCTGCGCTGGCCTTTGCCGGGGCCTATGACGGCATGACGGGCTTCCGCCTCGCCTGTGCGCGTGGCGCAAGCATGGCGCGGGCCGGGAAAAACGTCAACGCCTCCATGGCGGCCATTGTCAAGCTGCCGGACGAGACGGTCGAGCGCCTCTGCGCCGCCTATGACCATGTCTGGCCGGTCAATTACAACTGCGACGGGCAGATCGCCGTCTCGGGCGACCGGGATGAGCTGGAGCGCCTGTATGCCGATGTCGCGGCCGCAGGCGGCCGCAGCATGCCGCTGAATGTCAGCGGCGGCTTCCACTCGCCGTATATGGACCCCGCTTCGGCGGAGTTTGGCGCGATCCTCGCGGACACGCCCCTGCAGAAGCCCACGCTTCCGGCCTATGCCAACCGCACGGCCGAGCCCTACGGCGAGAATGTCCGCGAGCTGCTCACGCAGCAGATCAACCATCCGGTCCGCTGGAAGGAGACGCTGCGCCATCTGAACGAGCAGGGCTTTGACACGTTTGTCGAGTGCGGCGCGGGCATGGTGCTGTGCAAGCTCGTGCGCAAGAATCTGCCGGAATGCCGCAGCTTTGCGGTCGACAGCCTTGCCGGTCTGGCAAAGCTGCAGGAGGAGGGAATGCTGTGCTGCTCCGCGACCTGATCCGCGAATATACGCAGAGCCGCACGGAGCTGCCCCCTGCGCCTCCGGCGCGCCCGGTGCCGCAGACGCATGTCTGTCCGAAGTGCAAAACGGAGAGCGGCCGCACGGCCGTGGAGCAGGGCGCGATGATCTGCCCGGCCTGCGGTGCGTATTTCCGTATGAATGCGCGGGAGCGCATCACGCACACGTTCGATGCCGGAAGCTTCCAGGAGCTGGATGCCGATGTGACGAGCGTCGATTTTCTGAGCTTCCCCGGTTATGCCGAAAAGCTGGAAAAGGCCCGCAAAACGACGGGCGAGAACGAGGCCGTCCTGTGCGGAACGGCCGCCATCGGCGGCATGTTCTGCGCGACGTTCGTCATGGATTCCAGCTTTATCATGGCCTCCATGGGCTCTGCCGTGGGCGAGAAGATCACCCGCCTGTTTGAGTTTGCACTGGCCCAGCGCCTGCCTGTCATCGGCTTCACGGCCTCCGGCGGCGCACGGATGCAGGAGGGCGTCGTGTCCCTCATGCAGATGGCCAAGTGCTCCGGCGCGGTCAAGCGCCACAGCGAGGCGGGACTTCTGTACATCGCCGTGCTGACCGATCCGACGACCGGCGGCGTGACGGCTTCGTTCGCCATGCAGGCGGATATCATTCTCGCCGAGCCGAACGCGCTCATCGGCTTTGCCGGCCGCCGCGTCGTGGAGCAGACGACCGGCTCGCAGCTGCCCGGCAATTTCCAACGCGCGGAGTTCCTGCGCGAGCATGGCTTTGTCGACGCGGTGATCGAGCGGCGCGCCCTGCCGGTCACGCTGGGTAACCTGCTCTATCTGCACGGAGGATGAGCGAAAATGAATGCTTTTGAACGCTTGAAAGAGGCCCGGCACGCCGGGCGTCCGACGGGCGCGGCCTATGTTGCCGCGCTGTTTGAAAACCGCCTCGACCTGTGCGGCGACCGCCGCTTCGGCGAGGACCCGGCCATCATTTCCGGCATTGGCACGCTCAGCGGCCGTCCCGTGACCTATATCGCCATCGACAAGGGCGCGGACCTCGACAGCCGCATGCGCAACCACTTCGGCTGCCCCATGCCGGAGGGCTATCGCAAGGCTCTGCGCCTGATGAAGCAGGCCGAAAAATTCCACCGCCCCGTCATCTGCCTTGTCGACACGCTCGGCGCCTACTGCGGCGCGGAGGCCGAGGAGCGCGGGCAGGGCGAGGCCATTGCCGAGAACATTCTGGAAATGATGGGCCTGCGCACGCCGGTCATCTCCGTCGTCATCGGCGAGGGCGGCAGCGGCGGCGCGCTGGCGCTGGCTGCGGCCGACCGCGTGTATATGCTGGAAAACGCCGTTTACTCCGTCATTTCGCCGGAGGGCTGTGCCAGCATCCTCTGGAAGGACTCCGGCCGCGTGGCGGATGCCGCGCAGTGCCTGCACATCACGGCGGCCGATATGGTCGACCTGCATGTGGCCGAGGAGATCATCCCGGAGAATTTCGCCGATTTCCCGCAGATGTGCGCCGCCATGACGGTGCAGCTCACGATGGACCTCGACGAGCTGTGCGCCCTTTCGCCGGAGGAGCTGCTCGAGCAGCGCTACCGCCGCTACCGCCGCATCGGCGTGTATGAGGAAAACGGCAGCATCGTCCGCTTCACGGAACATTGAGATATTCCGGACAATTTCGGAGTACCATAAATACCATGTAATTTTTGAATCATAAGGAGATAGATCACCATGACGAAGACTGAAATTGCAGAGAAGATCAAGAACATGATCAGCGAGAACCTGCGCATCCCCGAAAACATGCTGGACGACGATGCCGAGCTGTTCGGCGGCGACATCGGCCTGGACTCCGTTGACTCCCTCGAGATCATTTCCGGCATCGACGACCTGTTCGGCGTCGACATGACCGGCGTGGACCGCGAGCACTTCCAGACCATCAACGCGCTGGCTTCCTATGTTGAGGAGCATGTGGAGCAGTAAATGGAAAAGCGTTGTGTCATCACCGGCCTTGGCCTGATCTGCGCCGCCGGTAACGACGTGGATACCTGCTGGCAGAATATCTGCGCCGGAAAAACCGGGATCGACGAGGTCAAGTCCGTCTCGACGGAGGGCTGCGTCTCCCATGTGGGAGCGGAGGTGCACTGTGAGGACCTCCCCGCGCCCGAATATGACCGCTCCGTCCGCCTTTGCCTGCACGCGGCCCATGAGGCCGTGCGCGACGGCAGGCTGACGGACAGCGCCGTCCGCGAGGCGGGTGTCATCCTTGGCAGCTGCGTCGGCGGCGCTGCGAGCATTGACCACTATTACACCGGTCTGCTGCAGGGCCGCACGGAGGAGCAGGATGTTCTGAAGATGTCCGCCTCCGCCATTGCGGCGAACACTGCCTTCGCGCTCGGCGCGAACGGCGAAACGGCGAACATCGTCAATGCCTGCGCGGCGGGCACGATGAGCGTTTCGTATGCGTGCGACCTCATCCGCCTTGGCCGCGGCGAAATTTTTCTCGCGGGCGGCACGGATGCGTTCTCATCCCTTGCCTATGCGGGCTTCAATGCGCTGCATGCGCTCTCGGCCGGCCCCTGCTCTCCGCTGAACCACAGCAACGGCATCTCCCTCGGCGAGGGCGCCGGTGTTCTGGTCGTGGAGGAGTATGAGCACGCCATCCGCCGCGGCGCAAAGATCTACTGCGAGGTGGCGGGCTGGGGCGTCAGCTCCGATGCCTTCCACATCACTGCGCCGCAGCCGCAGGGCGAGGGGCAGATGGCCGCGCTGCACCGCGCCATGGTCAACGCCGGAACGGAAGCGGGCGACATCGGCTACATCAACGCCCACGGCACCGGCACGGCCAAGAACGACGCGGCGGAGTTCCTGTCGCTGCACACGCTTTTCGAGGGCGCGGCTCCGTCCGTCAGCTCGACGAAGTCCATGACGGGCCACTGCCTCGGCGCGGCGGGCGCGATCGAAGCTGTCCTCAGCGTCAAGGCGCTGACGGAGAACACGGTCCTGCCGACGACGGGCTATGCCCCGGAGGATCTGGCTCCGCTGGCCGAAAAGGCCGGGAACCTCGACTGCGTCGTGAACGTCGCCCACGAGCGCGAGCTGGAGAACGTCATGTCGAACTCGTTCGCATTCGGCGGCACGAACGCCAGCATCATTTTCTCGAAAAAGCCGCACCCGGCGGAGCAGACCGGCAAGCGCCGCATCTGCGTGACGGGCATCGGCGAGCTGCTGTCCGAGGCGGATGGCACGGCGAGCGTTCAGCGCGAGCTGACGCCGGAGGATTTCGGCGCGCGCGATGTGAAGCTCGGCTTCTACCGCAAGCTCGACCGCTTCAGCCAGATGCAGGTCCTCAGCGGCGTGGACGCTCTGCGCGACGCGGGCTTCACCATCGATGCGGACAACGCCTCCCGCGTCGGCAGCACGATCGGCACGGCGGACGGCCCCATGGCCGAGATCACGTCGTTCCAGAAGACCGTCTGCGAAAAGGGCCCGGCAGCGGGCAGCGCCTTCAGCTTCCCGCACACCGTGTATAACGCGGCGGGCGGCTACCTGTCCATTTTTACCGGTCTGAAGGGCTTCTGCGCCACGATCGCCAACGGCACGCAGGCGGGCCTGCAGAGCGTCATCTGTGCCTGCGATGAGCTGCGCTCCGGCGCGGTCGACGCCGTACTTGCCGCCGGAACGGACGAAAATTCCGAAAATATCACCGAGGTCTATTCGCACCTGCCGCTGCCCGGCCATGTCGTCGGCGAGGGCTGCGTGACGATGCTCCTCGAGGATGCCGCTGCCGCACAGGCGCGCGGCGCAAGAATCTACGCCGAAATTCTCGGCTATGCCGGGACGCATCAGGCGGCCCGCTACGGCTCGGAGCCTGCGCAGGAGCAGGTCGACCGCACGCTGGCAGAGGCCCTGCAGGACGCGGGCCTGACCGCCGTCGACCGCCTGTTTACCGCACAGGAGATGAAGGCCCGCACCGGCGACGCCCGCGCGGCCTCCGCTGCTCTGGCGTTGGCAGAGGCCTGCCGCGCCGTGTCGTCCGGCGAGTGCCGCACGGCTGCCGCGCTGGCCACCGGCTGGACCGGCAGCGTCAGCTGCGTGATCGTTGGGAGGAAAGAAGCATGAGCATTGCACTTGTGACCGGCGCGTCGCGCGGCATCGGCAGAGCCTGCGCGCTGGCGCTTGCCAAACGCGGCTATGATGTCGCGGTGAACTATGTCTCCAACGAGGCTGCCGCGCAGGCGGTCGTCGCGGAGATCGAGGCGCTCGGCGTGCGCAGTCTGGCCGTCCGCGCCAACACGGCTGAGCTGCCGGAGGTCAAGGATATGTTCCGCACCGTCGTGCGTGAGATGGGCGGCCTCGATGTCCTCGTGAACAATGCGGGCGTCGTGGACGACCGCTATCTCATGATGCTCACGGAGGATTCCCTGACCCGCAGCCTTGACATCAACATCAAGGGCTATTTCCACTGCGCGCAGCAGGCGGCGCTCAAGATGTTCAAGAAGAAGTCCGGCGTGATCGTCAACATCTCCTCCGTCAGCTCCGTGCTGGCCATTCCCGGCCAGAGCGTCTACAGCGCGACGAAGGGCGCGGTCAATGCGCTCACGGCGACGCTTGCCAAGGAGCTTGCGCCCTACGGCATCCGCGTCAACGCCGTCGCCCCCGGCTTCGTCGAGACGGAGATGCTCGACCATATCCCGCAGGAGCAGCGCGAGGGCTATCTCAAGTCCGTGCCGATGGGCCGCTTTGCCAAGCCGGAAGAGGTCGGCGACGCCGTCTGCACCCTGTGCGACCCGACGCTGTCCTACCTGACCGGCCAGACGCTCATCCTCGATGGAGGGCTGAGCCTGTGAATCTGCTGGAGATCAATGCGCGCATCCGTCAGCGCCCGCCGTTCCAGATGATCGAGCGCGTGACGGCGCTGGAGCCCGGCAAGAGCGCCGACGGCATCAAGTGTGTTTCCGTCAACGAGCCGTATTTTCAGGGCCATATGCCCGGCCTGCCCATCATGCCGGGCGTCCTGCTCATCGAGAGCGCCGCGCAGCTGTGCTCCCTCGTCATCGAGGCAGACGGCAGCGACGACAGCAAGGTCTATGTGCTGCTGAAGGTGCGCGATTTCAAATTCGTCCGTCCCGTTGTGCCCGGAGACCGGCTGGAGATCCATGCCGAGATGGTGCGCGGCGGCGCGGGAGTCTACACGTTCGACGTGACGATCTCCTGCGACGGCGGCGTGCGCGCCAAGGGCGAGCTGATGTTTACGGCCGTGGCGCAGGATTCCATCTACGCATGAGAGTCCTCGTCCTCAACGCCAGCCCGAAGGGCGAGCAGAGCCACACCATGGCCATCACCCGCGCGTTTCTCTCCGGCTTCCCGGAGGGGACGCAGACGGAGCTGCTCGAGCTGCGCCATCTGAACATCCGGCCCTGCACGGGCTGCCTCGGCTGCTGGACGAAAACGCCCGGCCGCTGCGTGCAGCGCGACGACATGGATCGGGTCTATGCGGCCATTGCGGCGGCTGATGTCGTCGTCGAGAGCTTCCCGCTGTATTTTTACGGCATTCCCGGCACGCTCAAGACGCTGACGGACCGTTGCCTGCCCTATACGAAGGCCTATGGCTGGAGCAGCCGGGCCGTGCACGAGCTGCGCGACCCCGCCATGCTCGAAAAGCGCCTGGTGCTCATCTCCACCTGCTGGCACACGGGCATTGAGCGCCTGTATGCGGCGGTGCGCACGGCCTATGCCGAGTATGCGCCCGGCTATCAGGCAATCTTCTGCCCGCAGGGCGAGCTGTTCGCCATCGATGCCTGCCACCGGCAGGTCAGCGCCTATCTGGCCGATGCGGCGCAGGCGGGGCGCGAGGTCGCGCAGACCGGCCGCATCGCGGACGACACGGCGGCGCGGCTGGCGCGGCCCATCCTCTCGGATGCCACGTTCGAGCGCATCACGCGCCCGCACTGGAGCATCATCGACGAATAAACAGCGGAGGCGGACCATTTCGGCTGAGCACTTTTTTCGAAACGGATGCGGAACATTTCCGCATCCGTTCAGCTTGACGAAAAGTCCCTTCGGGCCTTTCCGCCAAGCTGCCTTCCAAAATTGCAAAATAGAATTTTGTAGTATTATTTTGCAATTTTGCCGCTGCGGCGGGTGATGGAACGCGAAAGGACACCCTGACGGTTTCCTTTCACACTTTTCTTCCCTCCGATCTTCCCTCCGAAATTTTCAGCTGAGTACTTATTTCAAAACGGATGCGGAACAATCCCGCATCCGTTTCGTCAAATAGGGCAAGAAGAATAGCGCAGGGGATACCCTGTTAGAAACCATGGACAAAGGAGAACAAACCAATGAAACGGATATTTGCGGTTCTGCTGGCGCTGAGCCTGCTTCTGCTCGCGGCGTGCTCGAAGGGCGTTTCCCCCACGGAGCCGTCCCCGACCGAGCCTGCCACGCAGGCTCCGACCGAACCGGCGACTGAGGCCCCGACGGAGCCTTCGCAGACCGAGCCTGCCACGGAGCCGTCGCAGCCCGAGGAGAAAGGCCCGTTCACTGTGACCTATGCCCACGCGCAGGCCGACACGCACGGCTCCGGCGAGGTGTGGGTACAGCTGCTGGCCGAGGTCACAAACACCGGCTCGGAGCCGCTGACGCTCGGCGCGGCGGACTGGACGGTCTGCACGGCGGACGGAACGGAGCTTGCCGTCCGCAAGGGCGTCTCCGCTTATCCGCAGACGATCGAGCCGGGCGAAAAGGGCTGGTATTATGATGAGTTCACTGTCGATACGGCCCAGACGGGCGAGCTTGCCGTGCAGTATGACGGCGACGCCCTCGCAGCATCCATCCGCGCGGCGGAGCAGAGCGGCGTGCGCTATGCCGTCTCGGATGTCAATCTGAAGGATTCCGTCTACGGCGGCGTGGAGCTGACGGGCCGCATCCGCAACGACACGGCGGAGCGGGGCAGCCTCGTCTGCGTGGCGGCCGTGCTGCTTGACGAGTCGGAAAAGCCGCTCGGCGTGGTCTACACCGTGCTGGACAGCCCGCTCGAGGCCGGCGCGGAGACGACGTTCGGCATGAGCAGCGAGATGCTCCCGCCGGAGGTCAAATCTGCGGACATCGCACAGGTCGAGACGTTCGCCTATCCACTCGCAGAGTGACGCAGCTTGTCAAAAAAGTCCCTTCGGACTTTCCTGCCAAGCTGCTTCCAGAATTGCAAAATCAATTTTTGTATCATGATTTTGCAATTCTGCCGCTGCGGCGGGTTATTGAACGCGAAAGGACACCCTGACGGTTTCCTTTCACACTATCCTTCCCTCCGAAGCTTTTGGCTGGGCAGGTTTTTTGTCAGTCTGCGCTCGCAGAGCGAGCATATAAAAACGGACCGGGTCGGAGATACCGACTCGGTCCGTTTTATATGGGACTCAAACGTTGAACAGGAAGTTGACGATGTCGCCGTCCTTCATGACGTACTCCTTGCCCTCGCTGCGGACAAGACCCCTCGCCTTGGCGGCCGCCATGGTGCCGCAGGCCTTCAGATCGTCGAAGGCGATGACCTCCGCGCGGATGAAGCCGCGCTCAAAGTCACTGTGGATCTTACCGGCGGCCTGCGGGGCGCGGGTGCCCTTTTTGATCGTCCAGGCACGGCATTCGTCGCTGCCGGCCGTCAGGAACGAGATGAGGCCGAGCAGCTCATAGCTCGCCTGGATCAGACGGTCGAGGCCGGACTGCTTCAGGCCCAGCTCTTCCATGAACATGGCCTTTTCGTCCGGGTCGTCCAGCTCGGCGATGTCCGCCTCCAGCTTGGCACAGATCGGCAGGGCAAGGGAGCCCTCCTCGTCGGCCAGCTTCTTGACCTGCTGGAAGTATGGTACGGACTCCGGATCGTTCACGGCGTCCTCCGAGACGTTCGCGGCATAGATCGTCCGCTTGAGCGTCAGCAGGTCAGACGTGGCGATGAGGGCGCGGTCGTCGTCGGAGCATTCGAACGTGCGGGCAAGCTTGCCCTCGTTCAGGTGCTCGAGCAGGGCAGAGAAGACCTCCGCCTCGCGCAGGAAGCGCTTGTCGCCGCCCTTGGCGGCCTTCTGGGCCTTGTCCATGCGGCGCTCGCACATTTCGGCGTCGGCGAGAATGAGCTCGAGATTGATGATGTCGATGTCGCGCAGCGGGTCTGTGCTGCCCTCGACATGGGTGACGTTCGGGTCGTCAAAGCAGCGCACGACGTGGATGATGGCGTCCGTCGTGCGGATGTTCGAAAGGAACTTATTGCCGAGGCCCTCACCCTTGGACGCGCCCTTGACAAGGCCTGCAATATCGACGAATTCGATCGTGGCGGGCGTGAATTTCTTCGGCTGATGCAGGTCGCGCAGCCACTCCAGACGCACATCCGGCACGGCCACGACGCCGACGTTCGGATCGATGGTGCAGAAGGCGTAGTTATCGGCGGGAATGCCCGCATTTGTGATCGCGTTGAACAGCGTGGACTTGCCGACGTTCGGCAGTCCGACGATACCAAGTTTCATGGATGCTGATCTCTCCTCTTATTTCGAGTATATCTATTATAGCAGAGACGCGCGGCTCTCACAAGCCCAAAATATCAGTTTGCGGCGCGGCGGTCATAGAGCTTTGCAAGGCCGCCTTCGGAGGTCTCGCGGTATTTTGCGCTGATGTGCAGGCCGGTCTCCTTCATCGTGCGCACGACCATGTCGAAGCTGATGTTGCGCGAGCCGCACAGCAGGCCGGACAGGTTGAAGGCGTCCATGGCGCGCTTGGCAGCCACGGCGTTGCGCTCGATACACGGGATCTGGACAAGGCCGCAGATCGGGTCGCACGTCAGGCCGAGGTGGTGCTCCATGGCGATCTCGGCGGCGTATTCCGTCTCCTCGATGCTCAGACCCATCAGAGCGCACAGCGCGGCGGCGGCCATGGAGCAGGCCGTGCCGATCTCTGCCTGACAGCCGCATTCCGCGCCGGAGATGGAGCCGTTGCGCTTGACGAGAGCGCCGAACAGGCCGGCGACGGCCAGCGCGCGCAGGACCTGCGCATCTGGGATATTGTGCGTTCTCTGCATGTACAGCAGCACGGCGGGCAGCACGCCTGCGGAGCCGCAGGTCGGCGCAGTGACGATGGTGCCGTTGTCGGCGTTCTGCTCCGAAACGGCAAAGGCATAGGCACACACGATGCGCAGCTCGCGCACCTGCGGGCGTTCATTCTCCTTGCTCTGCGCATAGAGGCGCTTGGCCTTGCGCTCCACGTTCAGGCCGCCCGGCAGCGTGCCCTCAGCGGCCAGACCGTCGGCAACGGCCTGCTTCATCGTCTGCCAGACCTCCGCGAGAAAGTCCCAGATGCCGGGGCCCTCGTTCAGCTCCACATACTCGCTCAGCGAGATGTAGCGCCAGCGGCAGAACTGCGCGATCTCCGCAAAGGAATTTTCGGGATAGACCTCATCCTGCTCCTGCGGCGCATCCTGCCCCTCGATGCGGATGTCGCCGCCGCCGATGGAGGCCACGCGCATGGTGGCGTAGGGCTTGCCTTCGCGGCAGGCAAAGAAGTCCAGCGTGTTCGGGTGCGGCAGGCTGTGCGGCGTCTCCTCCGAGAAGACGACCTCCGTCCGCTCGCGGCCGAGCACTTCATACAGCACGCGGTCCGTGCCGTGGCCGCGCCCCGTCTTGGACAGCGAACCGTAAAGCACGACACGGTAGGTCTCCGCGTCGGGGTATTTGCTCAGGAAAAGTCTGGCGGCGCGCTCCGGCCCCATGGTGTGGGAGCTGGACGGCCCCTTGCCGATCTTATAAACATCACGGATCGATTTCATCCGGGATCCCTCCATATTTCTGTGATCCCGGATATTATAGCATTCTGCCGTGGAAAAAACAATCCCGGCCATATCCGGCAAAGGAACAAAAACCGCGAAAAACCGCCTCAAAAGGTGGAAAAAAATGCCCCGTTCCCGAATCGTGATATCCGGGAACGGGACGGCGGTCAGGGCTTGCGGAGCGCTTCGAGGGAAAGCTCGCCTGCCAGCTTGAACAGGGCGTCTGCCACAACGGTCTCCAGCGGGAGCCGGGCGCTCTCCGCCACGCGGGTATAGAAGGCGGCGGCCGCCGCGTCAAGGTCAATGGTGAGTCGCAAGGGAAACGGCCTCCTTCGGGGAAAGAATCCTGCTCCATAGTATGCTGAGGCTTGACAGGCGTGTGAAAATGGGTTAAATTATTATGGTATATTGGTATCGCTGCGCAACGGCGTCTTCCGGCGCGCTGCGGCAGCTTCGAAAGGATGAGGCAGGCTATGGCCAAAGAAAAGAAAGTTGAACAGATCACCGATATGGAGGTCGATTTTGCCCAGTGGTACACGGATGTCTGCAAAAAGGCAGAGCTGATCGACTATTCCTCGATCAAGGGCATGTTTATCTACCGTCCGTACGGCTATGCCATTTGGGAAAATATTCAGCGTCTGATGGATGCGGAATTCAAGAAGACCGGCGCAGAGAACGTCTATATGCCGATGCTGATCCCGGAATCCCTGCTGCAGAAGGAAAAGGACCACGTCGAGGGCTTCGCGCCGGAGTGCGCGTGGGTCACGATGGGCGGCAGTGAGAAGCTCGAGGAGCGCTACTGTATCCGCCCGACGTCCGAGACGCTGTTCTGTGAGCATTTCCACGACATCATCCACTCCTGGCGCGATCTGCCGAAGATGTATAACCAGTGGTGCAGCGTGCTGCGCTGGGAAAAGACGAGCCGTCCGTTCCTGCGCCACCGCGAGTTCCTCTGGCAGGAGGGACACACCATGCACGCCACGGCCGAGGAGGCCCGCGAGGAGACAGAGCGCATGCTCAATGTGTATGCCGACTTCTGCGAGAACGTGCTGGCCATGCCGGTCACGCGCGGCCAGAAGACCGACAAGGAAAAGTTCAACGGCGCCGAGGCGACCTATACGATCGAGTGCATGATGCACGACTGCAAGGCCCTGCAGGCGGGCACGTCCCACTTCTTCGGCGACGGCTTTGCCAAGGCGTTCGACATTTTCTATACGGATAAGAACAACCAGAAGGTCAACCCCTTCCAGACGTCCTGGGGCGTCTCCACGCGTCTGATCGGCGGCATCATCATGACCCACGGCGACAACAGCGGCCTCGTCCTGCCGCCGAAGATCGCGCCGGTGCAGATCGTCATCATCCCGATCGCCATGCACAAGGAGGGCGTGCTCGAGAAGGCACGCGCCGTCGCCGAGACGCTGCGCGCGGCCGGCCTTCGCGTGAAGCTCGACGAGTCCGAGCAGAGCCCCGGCTGGAAGTTTGCGGAATATGAGATGAAGGGCGTGCCGCTCCGTCTGGAGCTCGGTCCGAAGGACATCGAGCAGAACCAGTGCGTGCTCGTCCGCCGCGACAACGGCGAAAAGAGCTTCGTCTCGCTCGACTCCCTGGTCGAATCCGCCAACACGCTCATGGATGCCGTGCACGACGGCATGTATGCCAAGGCAAAGCGCAACCTTGACGAGAATATCTACGATGCCTTCACGCTCGAGGAGGCCAAGCGCCTGCAGCAGGAGCACGGCGGCTTCATCCGCACGATGTGGTGCGGCGACGAGGCCTGCGAGATCCGCATGAAGGAGGAGGCCGGTATGACGAGCCGCTGCATCCCGTTTGCGCAGCAGCACCTCGCCGACACCTGCGCCATCTGCGGCAAGCCTGCCAAGAAGATGATCTACTGGGGCGTTGCCTATTGAGCTATTGAAAAAGTCCAAAGGACTTTTTCAACAATGGGATCTCAGTCCGCTGCGCGCACGAATCGCCCGTCAAAGACGGGCGATTCGCACACTGGCGGGCTGAGCGGTATTTTCTCCGACGTACACGCCGCCGGAGAAAATGATCTCACTTTTTTCGCCGCCTGCGGGCGGCGAACTCTGCGAGGCTTTTTGTACACGAAGCCCGGAGCGTTTTCTCTGGGTCAGCTTGTCAAAAAAGTCCCGTTGGGCTTTTTCGCCAAGCTGCTTTCCAAATTGCAAAATCAATTTTTGTATCATGATTTTGCAATTTTGCCGCTGCGGCGGGTGATTTGACGCGAAAGGAAACCCTGACGGTTTCCTTTCACACGATCCTTCCCTCTGAAATTTGGGGCTGGACTGGTTTTTCAACAGTCCGGAATGCCTGTGAAGCGTTTTCCCTGAGATTCCCACGTCGCTTCGCTCCTCGGAATGACACGACTGGGAGTTCTCTGTCAAATGCAAACCGCCCGCAGCAGGGGCTTCCTGCTGCGGGCGATTTGAAAAAGGAGGGAAAAATGAAAAAAGAAAGAAAAGAAAATGCATCACACTTAGTGTCTATATTATATCCGGGAATTATTAAGAAGAAAACCAAGAAAATATTAAGTTCATTTGAAGTTGACGGCTCCCACGCCTAGGACGGGGCAGCCGGTCTGGTTTAGCCTGGGATTTTTGGGGAAGAGTCCCAAAAAGAATTGCAGGCAAGTGGCTGGCTTACCTGCAACTCCCGGTTTAAAGTAAGAGGGGGAAAATGAAAAAGATTAACTCAACGCTTCTGGTATTATTGTACCCCGGAGATATTAAAAATATAAGCCAGAAGAAATTAAGTTTGTATTAAGCGGGCGGCCGTACCGGCGCGAAAAATGGTTGACAAATCACGCGTCTGCTGATAGAATAGTCCAAGAATCGTGAAAATTCGCGTTGAAGAAGCCAATCTGCGGCAGAACCGTCAGCGAGCAGGGGAGAGTGCAAGCCCTGCGGCCAATGCTGCAGACCGCCACTTCCGAGCGGCCCGCGACGAGCGGGACGGCCCATCCCCGTTATCCGATGACTAAGATGCCGCGCTGCGGTAATTAGGGTGGTACCGCGAGAAGCCTCGCCCCTATATCCGGGGGTGGGGTCTGCTTTTTATTCCGAGTATTTTCAGGAGGATGATTCCCATGGCCACAAAAAAGTATGGCGTCAATGAGCTGCGCGAGATGTTCCTCTCGTTCTTCGAGAGCAAGGGCCATCTGCGCCTGCCCAGCTTTTCTCTGATCCCGCAGAACGATGCGTCTCTGCTGCTGATCAACTCCGGCATGGCGCCGATGAAGCCCTATTTCAAGGGCGAGGTCACGCCGCCCCGCCGCCGTGTCTGCACCTGCCAGAAGTGCATCCGTACCGGCGATATCGACAACATCGGCCACACGGCGCGCCACGGCACCTATTTCGAGATGCTGGGCAACTTCTCATTCGGCGACTATTTCAAGCATGAGGCCATTGCCTGGTGCTGGGAATTCCTGACGAAGGTCTGCGGCCTCGAGGAGGACCGCCTGTATCCGTCCATCTATGAGAACGACGAAGAGGCGTTCGAGATCTGGAACAAGGAGATCGGCATCCCGGCCGACCGCATTTTCCGCTTCGGCAAGGAGGACAACTTCTGGGAGCATGGCTCCGGCCCGTGCGGCCCCTGCTCCGAGGTCTATTATGACCGCGGCGAGAAGTATGGCTGCGGCAAGCCCGGCTGCACCGTCGGCTGCGACTGCGACCGCTATATGGAGATCTGGAACAACGTCTTCTCCCAGTTTGACAACGACGGCCACGGCAACTATACCGACCTCGTCCAGAAGAACATCGACACCGGCATGGGCCTCGAGCGTCTTGCCGTTGCCTGCCAGGACGTTGACTCCCTGTTCGATGTCGACACCGTCATGAACATCACCCACAAGGTCACGGAGATCACCGGCGCGCACTATGGCATGAGCCATGAGAAGGATGTCTCGCTGCGCGTCATCACGGACCACATCCGTGCATCCGTCTTTATGATCTCCGACGGCGTGCTGCCCTCGAATGAGGGCCGCGGCTATGTGCTGCGCCGCCTGCTCCGCCGCGCCGCCCGCCACGGCAAGCTGCTCGGCGTGGACCATCCGTTCCTGTGTGATGTCGTCGAGACCGTTATCCACGAGAACGAGGGCCACTATCCCGACCTGCGCGAGCGCGCTGCCTATATCACCCGCGTCGTCCGCGTGGAGGAGGAGAACTTCGCCCGCACGATCGACGGCGGCATGCGCATTTTCTCCGAGATGCTGGCGCAGCATAAGGAAAACAACGAATCCGTTTTCTCCGGCGCAGATGCCTTCAAGCTCTATGACACCTACGGCTTCCCGATCGACCTGACGGTCGAGATGGCGCGCGAGGAGGGCATGGAGGTCGACCTCGAAGCCTTCCGGAAGCTCATGCAGGAGCAGAAGGTCCGCGCACGAGAGGCACGCAAGGCCCTCGGCGACCTCGGCTGGGCCGGCATCGACTTCGGCCAGGATATCCCCGAGACGCAGTTCGTCGGCTATGACAAAAACGAGACCGAGGGCACCGTGCTTGCCATCGTGGCAGAGGACGAGTCCCGCAGTGAAATCGCCGCAGGCGTCGAGGCTATCGTGGTGCTCGACCGGACGACGATGTACGCCGAGATGGGCGGTCAGGTCGCCGACCACGGCACGATCACCGGCCCGGACGGCGTGTTCGAGGTCACGGACGTGCAGAAGAACAAGGGCGGTAAATTCATGCACTACGGCCGCGTCGTGAGCGGCACGATCAAGCTGGGCGAAGCCTGCAAGATCATGATCGATCCTGAGCGCCGCGCCGCCATCCGCCGCGCTCATACGGCCACACATCTGCTGCAGGCCGCGCTGTTGCGCGTGCTCGGCGAGCATTGCCATCAGGCCGGTTCTCTTGTGGAGCCGGATCACCTGCGCTTTGACTTCACGCACTTCTCCGCCGTCACGCCGGAGGAGCTGGTGGAGATCGGTAATCAGGTCTCCGAGATGGTGCTGCGCGGTGAACCGGTCGAGACGATGGTCCTGCCGATCGCCGAGGCGCAGAAGCTCGGCGCGACGGCCCTGTTCGGCGAGAAGTACGGCGAGACCGTGCGTGTTGTGAAGATGGGCGAGGATTCACTGGAGTTCTGCGGCGGCACGCATCTGGACAACACCGCAAAGGTCGGCCCGTTCCGCATCCTGTCCGAGGCCTCCGTTGCCTCCGGCGTGCGCCGCATCGAGGCCTACACCGGCAAGGAGGTCCTGCGCCAGACGGAGCAGATGAGCCGCCTGCTGCTGGATATCGCCCACGAGCTGAAGACGACGCCGAAGGAGCTCATGCAGCGCGCCCACGCCATGGTCAGCGAGGTCAAGGAGCTCAAGCAGCGTCTGGACGCCATGAAGGACAAGCTGTTCAGCGGCGAGATCGACCGCTGCCTGTTTGCGGCGCGTGAGGTCGGAGGCCTGAAGGTTCTGACCGTCATGCGCAATGACATCGCGCCGAACGACCTGCGCAAGATGGGCGACCAGATCCGTGACCGTGAGCCGGACGCCGTTGCCGTGCTGGCCAGCACGCAGGGCGAAAAGATCACGCTGCTTGCCGTCTGCGGCAAGAACGCGGTCGGCCGCGGCATCAAGGCCGGTCAGCTCATCAAAGAGGTTTCCGCAGCCTGCGGCGGCTCCGGCGGAGGCAAGCCCGATTCCGCCATGGGCGGCGGCCGCGACCTGCTGAAGCTGGACGACGCGCTGGCGGGCGTGGATGATTTTGTCACCACGCATCTGGCGTAAATCTGGGAGGAAAAATATGAACGACTGCATTTTCTGCCGCATTCTGGCGGGCGAGATCCCCTCGAAGAAGCTGTATGAGGACGAGCAGTGCCTGGCGTTTTATGACATCCAGCCGCTGGCACCGCAGCATTTCCTTGTTATTCCGAAGGCCCACATCGCCTCGGCCGCAGAGCTGGGCGAGGAGCAGGCCGCGCTCGTCGGTCACATCTTCGCCGTCATTGCGAAGCTCACGAAGGAGCTCGGCTTCGCCGACGGCTTCCGCGTTGTGACGAACTGCGGCGAGGACGCCGGTCAGACCGTGAAGCACCTGCATTTCCATGTGCTCGGCGGCAAGACGCTTGGGTCCTTCAACTGATAAGAGACCAGAATACCTCACCTGGGGCGGGCTATTGCCCGCCCCGGTTTTTTCGGCGGAAGGGAGGGCGGATCATGCGCATTCTCGCGATGTTCTCCGCGGCGTTTGCGGCGGCTGCCGCGCTGTGCGCCTATGCGCTCCCGGCTGCGTGGGGCTGGCTGCCCGGTCTGTGCCTCGCGGCCCTTGCTGCCGTGCTCCTGTTCCTGCACGGCGACCCGGTCCGGCGCGTGCGCACGATCGCCCTCGGCCTTGCGGCCGGGTTTCTCTGGTGCTGGGCGGATGCCGGGCGGCTCGTGCCCGTCCGCGCCCTCTGCGGCGAGGGGCAGACCATCGAGGCCGAGGTCTGCAGCTTGCCGGAAAGGACACAATACGGCTACCGCTGCGTTACCCTGCTGCAGGGGAACCGTATGCAGGTCTATCTCCGCGATGCGCCGGAGGATGCCGCGCTCGGCGACCGCGTGCGCGTCACGGCGGATGTGACGGAGACAGGGAATTCCCTGTATCTGGCTTCCAATGACATTCTCCTGCTCGGCTTTGCCCGCGGCGAGGCCGAGTGGGAGCACCCGGCGCGGGTGTCGCTGCGCTATGCTCCGCAGCGGGCCCTGCTGGCCGTGCAGCGCACGATCACGAATTGCTTTCCGGCCGATACTGCGCCGCTTGCCATCGCTCTGGTGACGGGCGACACATCCGGCCTGCCCTATGCCCTGCAGACGGCCATGTCCGATGCGGGCATCTCCCACATCGTGGCGGTCTCCGGCATGCATGTGACGCTGCTGCTCGGCGTGGTGCGCCTGCTGTGCCTGCGGCGCAGGCGGCTGACGGCGGGCGTCGGCATTACGGTGATGGTCTTCTTTGCTGCCATGCTGGGCTTTCGGCCCTCCGTCACGCGCGCCGTGGTCATGAATGCCGTGCTGCTGCTCGCACCGCTGCTCGGGCGGGAGAACGACGGACCGACGGCCCTGTGCTTCGCTCTGCTTCTGCTGCTCCTGCCGAACCCGCGCGCCATTGCAAACGTTGGCCTGCAGCTGTCGTTTGCCGCCGTGGCGGGTCTGCAGCTGTTTTCCGGCGATCTGAACGGCTGGCTGCAGGGCAGACTGCATGTCGCGGCCCTGCGGGAGCGTCATCCGCTTCCGGCGCGGCTGATGCGCGCGATCTGTGCGTCGCTTGCGGCCACGCTCGGTGCACTGGCCTTCACGCTGCCGCTGGCGGCGTGGTATTTCCGGTCGATCTCGCTGGCCGCTCCGCTGACGAATCTGCTGGCCCTGCCGCTGTTCAGCCTTGCGTTCTCGCTCGGGTGCATCACGGCTGTGCTGGGCCTTGTGTGGCTGCCGCTCGGGCGCATTGCGGCTTGGCCCGCGGCGTGGCTGCTCCGGCTGGCGCGCGGCATCGTCACCACGGCGGCCGGGCTTCCCTATGCTGCCGTTTATCTCAACCGGACACTCCTGTGCGTCTGGCTCATTGCCGCGACCGGAATGTTTGTGATCTTTCTGCTCCAGCGGCGCAGGCAGCCCGGCGTGTTTGCGGTCTGCCTTGCCGTGACGCTGACGGCAGCGATCCTCGGCGCGGCCCTGTGGGAGACGGACCCCGTTTCCATGACGGCGCTGGACGTCGGGCAGGGCGCCTGCACCGTTCTGCGGGGCGGCGGTGCGACGTTCGTGGTGGACTGCGGCGGCGAGGGCGGAGAGGCTGCCGGCGAAACGGCCGCGCGCGAGCTGCGCATGGGCGGTGAAACGTCCGTCGACGGCCTCATTCTGACACATCTGGATGCGGACCACTGCAACGGGGCCGCGCAGCTCATGGCGCGGGTGCAGGTAAGGCGGCTGTTCCTGCCGGAGCAGGAGAGCGACCGGCGCGAGGCGATCCTGACTGCGGCGGAGCGCTGCGGCACGGAGATCGTCTTTGTCACGGAGGACCTGACGCTGGACTTCTCCGGCGGCAGCCTGCAGCTGTTTGCGCCGGTCCTGCCCGGCTCGCGCAATTGCGGCCTTGCCGCATTGATGTCCGCGGGAGAATATGATATACTGATCCCGGGCGATATGCCGGCCGCCGCAGAGCGCGTGCTGGCCGATACGCACAGCCTGCCGCAGGTGGAGGTGCTCGTTGTCGGGCACCACGGCGCGGCCGGTTCCACCGCGCCGGAGCTGCTGCAGGCCGTTTCGCCGGAGATCGCAGTCATTTCCGTGGGCGCGGACAATTCCTACGGCCATCCCGCGCAGGCCGTGCTCGATCGCCTGACGGAGGCGGGCGCGGCCGTATACCGCACGGATCAGGCGGGCGATATTACGATCACGAGGTAAGGCTATGGCAAAAAAAGCGGAATCCGGCGGCTATGCGCGCCTGAAGGGCGACCTGGCGCAGAAGACGCCCGGCAGCTTCTATGTGCTCTACGGCGAGGAGGACTATCTTCGCCGCTACTATCTTTCCATGCTGCGCAGGCAGCTCGTCGACGGGCCGACGGAGGACTTCAACTTCCACCGCCTGACATCGGAGAATTTTTCGATGCAGGTCCTCTCGGAGAGCCTCGAGGCCCTGCCGATGATGGCGGAGCGCACGATGATCCAGGTCGACGACGTCGATCTGTTCGCCCTGCCGGAGGATGACCGCACGCAGCTGGCGGCGCTGTTTTCCGACATCCCGGACTATGCCTGCCTAGTGCTCGTCTATGCGGACTTCAAGCCGGACAAGCGGAAGAAAAAGCTCTGGGACTCCATGGAAAAGAACGCCGTGCTGGCGGAGTTCGCCTACCAGACCGAGCGCGACCTCACGGCGTGGATCGTGCGGCACTTCCGTGCGGAGAAAAAGAATATTTCGCCTGCGCTCTGCGGCTACCTGCTGCAGCGCTGCGGCTCGTCCATGACACGGCTCGATGCCGAGATCGCAAAGATCTGCGCCTATTCCGGGGCGGACGACATCGTCCGCGCGGACATCGACGCCGTTGTGGAGCCGACGCTCGAGGCGGTCGTCTTTGAGATCACCGACGCGCTGGGCCAGCGGGAATTTGACCGCGCACTCGAGCGCCTGAGCGTCATGCTCAAGCTGCGGGCCGAGCCCATCGCCATGCTCGGCGCGGTCGGCAGCCATATGCGCAGGCTCCATGCCGCGCGCATCCTGCAGGCGGCCGGGAAGACCTCGCAGGACCTTGCCTCGCTCTGCGGCGTCGCGCCGTTTGCGGCCAACAAGTGCTTTGCGCAGGCGCGGCGGCTGTCGGACCGCTTCTGTGCGCAGGCCGTGCTGCTGTGCTGCGAGGCCGACCGGCAGATGAAGACGTCCTATGACGACCCGGCGCGGATTCTGGAGCTTCTGATCCTGCAGCTCGCCGAGGAGGCCCGCCATGATTAAGCTGCGGCAGGCCATCGTCGTCGAGGGGCGCTATGACAAAAATGCCCTGTGCCAGCTCGTCGATGCGCCCGTCATCGAGACGCATGGCTTCGGCGTGATGAAGGACAGGCGCCTGCTCGGATTTCTGCGGCAGGTCGCCGCGGCGCGGGGCCTCATTATTTTAACGGATTCCGACGGTGCGGGCTTCGTCATCCGCAATTTCCTCAAGGGCGCGCTGCCGCCGGAGCAGGTGCTGCACGCCTATATCCCCGATGTGCCGGGCAAGGAGCGCCGTAAGCGCGCCCCCGGCAAGGAGGGCAAGCTCGGCGTGGAGGGCATGCCGCCGGAGGTGCTGCTTGAGGCGCTGCGGCGGGCCGGGGCACAGGCGGAGGACTCGCCGGAGCCGCCGGATCCCATCACAAAAACGGACCTGTATCTCGCCGGGCTTTCCGGCGGCGCGGACAGCGCGGCGCGCCGCCGCGCGCTGCAGCAGGAGCTTGGCCTGCCGGAGCATCTCGGCAGCGCGGGGCTGCTGCAGGCGCTGAATCTGTTGATGACGCGCGAAGAATTTCAACACCGCTATGGAGAACTGCGATGATCGATATTTCGGTAAACGAGCTGGTCAAGTCCTTTGAGGTCGGCCAGACCCTGCTGGACGGACTGAGCTTTGACATTCACGAGGGCGAATGCGTCGGCATCATGGGCCGCAACGGCTGCGGCAAGACGACGCTGTTCCGCCTGCTGACGGGGGAGCTGTCCCCCGATTCCGGCGAGATCCATATCGCCGCCGGAAAGAAGCTGGGCCTCATCTCCCAGATCCCGGTCTATCCGGCCGGATTTTCCGTTGAGGACGTGCTGCGCACGGCCTTTGCCGCGCTGGCCTCGCTGAAGCGCCGGATGGAGGAACTGGAAAAAACGCTCGAAAAGGATGCTTCTCGAGCGAATCTGAGCGAATATGACCGCCTGAGCAACGCCTATCTGACGGGCGGCGGCTATGAGCAGGACACGGAGGTCGACAAGGTCTGCAACGGCCTTGGCATCTCGGCCGAAATGCGCGGCCGCGAATTTGACCGCCTGTCCGGCGGCGAAAAGACGCGCGTGAATCTGGCGCGTCTGCTGCTCGAGAAGACGGACATCCTGCTGCTCGACGAGCCGACGAACCATCTGGACCTGCGCAGCGTGGAGTGGCTGGAGGACTACATCCGGCACTTCAAGGGCACGGTCCTGACGATCTCGCACGACCGCTATTTCCTTGATCAGGTCGTGCAGCGCATCATTGAAATATCCGCAGGCAAGGCCGAGTTCTACAGCGGCAACTACAGCTTCTATCTCGAGGAAAAGCAGGAGCGCTTCAACCATCAGCTCCGGCAGTATGAGCAGGAGCAGGCCAAGCTCAAGCAGCTCGGCTTCACCGTCGAGCGCATGAAGGGCTGGGGCATCAACAACCGCGTGCTCTACCGCCGCGCCATGTCCATCCAGCACCGCATGGAGCGCATCGAGAAGACGGAGCGGCCGACCAAGGAGAAGACGCTCCGCGCCCGCTTCGGCGAAAAGGAGTTCCACGGCGACGAAGTCCTCACCGTCAAGAATCTCAGCAAGCAGTTCGGCGGCCGGACGCTGTTTTCCGGCGTGGAGCTGACGGTGCGGGGCGGCGAGCGCATTGCGCTGCTCGGCGACAATGGCACCGGCAAGACGACGTTCCTGCGCGTGCTGCTCGGCGAGCTGCCCGCGGAGGGAAAGATCAAGTTCGGCCCGTCCGTCAAGTCGGGCTATCTGCCGCAGGTCATTCACTTTGCCCACCCGGAGCGCACGCTCTATGACACGATGCTCTATGAGAAGAATTGCACGCCCCAGACGGCGCGCGACCGCCTCGGCGCATTCCTGTTCTCCGGCGAGGACGTGTTCAAGACCGTCGGTACGCTCTCCGGCGGCGAGCAGTCGCGGCTGCGGCTGTGCATGCTTATGGATGAAAAAATCAATCTGCTCGTGCTCGACGAGCCGACGAACCATCTGGACGTCGCCTCGCGCGAATGGATCGAATGCGCCCTCGAGGACTACGAGGGCACGCTGATCTTCGTCTCGCACGACCGCTATTTTGTCGATAAATTCGCCACCCGTGTCTGGGAGCTTTCAGACGGGACCATCCGCGACTTCCCGTGCGGCTATGCCAAATACCGCGCCATTCTGGAGCACGAGGCGGCCGCCCGTCAGCGGCCCGCCCAGCCGAAGAAGGAAAAGCAGGCCAAGCCGGTCTCCGGCAGCAAGGAGCTGGAAAAGCTCGTCCGCAGGCTCGAGCGGGAGATCGCTGCGAAGGAGGACGAGGCGGCGCAGCTCGAGCAGGCGCTGGCCGGGGCTGCGAGCGACTATCAGGAGCTGCTGCGCCTGACGGCGGAAAAGGAGCGCTGCGAGGCGGAGCTGGAGAACCTGATGGCTCGCTGGGAGGAGGCCGCGCAGGCGCTGGAGCAGGGGTGAGGCCTGCACGCCGGATTGTGGAACGGGAAAAGACACTCGTATGGTTTCCTTTCCCACTTTTCTTCCCTCCGAAACTTTCGGCTGGGCAGGTTTTTGACGGTCTGCGATTTCTTAATGGAATATTCATGAATTCTGCGGCTTTCGGACTTGTGTCCGGGGGCCGCAGCGGCTATAATATACCATGACTATATCTGCTCCGTACACCCCGGAGCGGTCAGAAGGAGATTTTTACATCATGAGTGAAACCTGCGGAGGCAACTGCTCGAGCTGCAGCGAAGCCTGCTCGGAGCGCAAGCCGGAGAGCCTGCAAGCGCAGCCCAATCCGAAGTCCAAGATCGGCAAGGTCATCGCCGTCGTGTCCGGCAAGGGCGGCGTCGGCAAGAGCACCGTTTCTGCCATGCTGGCAACGGCCATGCAGCGCACCGGCCGCCGCGCCGGCGTGCTGGATGCCGATATCACCGGCCCGTCCATCCCGAAGGCCTTCGGCGTCAGCGAATGCGCCAGTGCGGATGAGGAGGGCATTTACCCGGCCGTGACGGAAAGCGGCATCCAGATCATGTCCGTGAACCTGCTGCTCGAGCATGAGGATGACCCTGTTCTCTGGCGCGGACCCATCATCGCGGGCGCGGTCAAGCAGTTCTGGACGGATGTCGTGTGGGAAAATGTCGACTATCTGTTCGTCGACATGCCTCCCGGAACGGGCGACGTGCCCCTGACGGTCTTCCAGTCCCTGCCGGTGGACGGCATCGTGATCGTCACCTCGCCGCAGGAGCTCGTCTCCATGATCGTGGCCAAGGCCGTACGCATGGCCGAGATGATGCATGTGCCCGTCATCGGCCTTGTGGAGAACTACAGCTACTTCCGCTGCCCGGACTGCGGCAAGTGCCATCAGATCTTCGGCAAGAGTCATCTGGACGAGACGGCGCAGGCCTATCATCTGCCGGTGCTCGCGCGCCTGCCCATCGACCCCGCCGTGGCGGAGGCCTGCGATGCGGGCCGTGTCGAATCGCTCGACACGACGGAGCTCGAGCTTGCCCTGCAGGCCATCCTCGCGCGCTGAGGCACCTTTTCCACGGAATTATTTTCCGACACAAGGGAACGAACGGCGCACCGGCGCCGTCTATATAGAGGAAACAGTCCGGCGAAAAACCAGAGGGACTTTTTCGGCTGGCTGAGAGGAAGCGCCGCTGCGGCGCAGAAACGGAGGATCTACAATGAAGAAACGAATGCTTTGCTGCCTGCTGGCATTGGTGCTTGCGGTCGGGCTGCTGTCTGCCTGCGGCTCCGGGAAAGCGGCGGTTTATGTCCAGTCTGTGGCGGCGCTCACGGGCTATGGCTCGCTCGGCGGCGCGAACGCCAGCTCCGGCGTCGTCGTGGCGCAGAAGGAGATCAAGGTCGAACGCGATTCCAGCCGGAAGATCAAGCAGCTCAATGTCGAGGTCGGCCAGGAGGTCAAGTCCGGCGAGGTCCTGTTTACCTATGATATGGAGGATATGCAGCTCACCATCGACAAGGCCAAGCTTGAGATCGAGCAGATGAAGAACAACGTCAAGGATCTGACGTCCCAGATCTCCCAGCTCGAGAAGGAAAAGAAGAGCGCGCCCACCTCGGAGCAGCTCTCCTACACCGTGCAGATCCAGGCACTTGAGGCCGACAAGAAGGAAGCGGAGTATAATATCACCGTCAAGCAGAAGGAGCTCGATTCCATGACCTCCGGCTCCGGCACCGCGAATGTGACGGCTCCAGTGGACGGCAAGGTGCAGGCCATCAACGAGAACGGCACAGACAGCAGCGGCAATGCCGCAGCCTACATCACGCTGGTGCAGGACGGCGCTTACCGCGTCAAGGGCAAGATCAACGAGCTGAACCGCAGCGACATCGCTGTCGGCGTTCCCGTTGTCATCCGTTCCCGCGTGGACGATTCCGTCTGGTCCGGCACCATCACGGAGATCGATACGGAAAACCCGAGCTCCGGCAACGCCGGCGTTTCCTATGGCTACGGCTATTCCAATTCCGATGACACGAGCAGCTCCAGCAACTATCCGTTCTATGTCGAGCTCGACAGCACGGACGGCCTGATGCTCGGTCAGCACGTCTATATCGAGCCGTCGGACGGCGGAACGGTCTCCGACACCATGAAGCTCGACGCCTCATTCCTGCAGGGCACTGCGGAGGAGGGCTTCTGGGTCTGGGCCGAGAAGGACGGCAAGCTCGAGAAGCGCACCGTCACCGTCGGCACGTTCGACGAGACCTACAATACCTATGAGATCCTCGACGGCCTTGCGGCGGAGGATTACATCGCCTTCCCCGAGGACGGCATGGAGGAGGGCGACCCGACGACGCACACCATGCCGACGGAGGATCCGAGCGCAGAGCCGAGCGACGGCGTCGATGACAGCGGCGCTATCGGCGACAGCGCGGACACTGGCCTCATCGAGGGCGGCGAAGAGGAGTCTGCAGGCAGCGAGGACGGCGAGTCTTCTCAGACGGGAGGAGTCACCTATGCTCGTTGAAATGAAGGATATCTGCAAGGATTATCCGCAGGGCAAGGAGACCGTCCGCATTCTGAAAAACATCAACCTGCAGGTCGAGGAGGGCGACTATCTCGCCATCATGGGCCCGTCCGGCTCCGGCAAGACGACGCTCATGAATCTCATCGGCTGCCTTGACGTACCGACGAGCGGCGAATACCTGCTGACGGGCGAGAATGTCACCAAGGCCAACGAAAACCAGCTGGCGGAGATCCGCAACCGCCTGCTCGGCTTTGTGTTCCAGAGCTTCTATCTGCTGCCGAAGCTCTCGGCCGTGGATAATGTCGCCCTGCCGCTGCTGTACGCCGGTGTGAACAAGAAGGAGCGCCGCGAGCGCGCCATTGAGGCGCTGCAGATGATGGGCCTCGGCCAGCGGCTGAATTTCCGCCCGAACCAGCTCTCCGGCGGTCAGTGCCAGCGCGTCGCCATTGCGCGTGCCATCGTGGGCCGTCCGAAGCTGCTGCTGGCGGACGAGCCGACCGGCGCGCTGGACTCTGCTGCGGGCAACCAGATCATGGATATTTTCGACGCGCTGAACGACGCCGGCTCTACGATCATCATGATCACGCATGAGCAGGAGATCGCCGAGCGCGCAAAGCGGATCAATTATATCCGCGACGGCATCCTGTCGGACGGCAGAAGGGACGGTGAGAGCCTTGCGTAAGAAAAAGAGTGTCAAAGCGATCGTGATCTCGGGCGTCAGCCTGCTGCTCGTCGCGGCGATCGTCGTGGGCGTGCTGTGGTACCTCGGGCACCGCAGCGACCCTGTCAAGGTCGCGCCCGTATCCATGTTTATGGGCTGGCTTTCGAACGAGAGCACGCAGTCCGGCAACGTGACAGCGGATAACCTGCAGAAGGTCTATGCCTCCGACACGCAGACCGTCACGGCCCTGCTCGTGCAGGAGGGCCAGACCGTCAAGAAGGGCGACCCGCTGTTCCGCTATGATACCACGCTCTCCGACATTCAGGTCGAGCGGCAGGAGATCGCGGTCAAGCAGGATGACCTGAACCTCAACAAGGCCAAAAAAGACCTTGCCAACATCAACCGCCTGCGCCCCTATGTGCCGACGCAGCCGACGGATCCCCCCACGGAGCCGACGGAGCCGGAGCCGACGGACGAGCCGACCCAGCCGCCTGAGCCGACGGAGCCGACCGTTCCCATTGCCCCGGAGGAGCTGCCCTATCTTATGGGCGGCGAGGGCACGCAGGCCTCTCCGCTGTTCTATCTCTGCGCGGCGGATATGCAGTACGATCAGGCCTATTTTGAAGAGCTCCTCGGCGAGAAGACGGAGCTGTGGGTCGTGTTCCAGGTGCGCGAGGGCAATGCCCTGCACGCCGAGCTGCTCAGCGAGCTTCCGCTGAAGCTTACGCGCGACGAGGAAACGCAGACCATCCGCTTCACGGTGTTCGTCCCCGAGCCGGCTGACGTGAAGGAGGAGAACAAGACCCTGCGGGCAGCTGCGGCGGATGTCTCCGCCAGCCCGGATGTCACGGTCGTCGACTATGACGGCGAATACACTGCGGCGGAGATCGCAAAGATGCGCGCCGAGAAGCAGAAGGAAATCCGCGACCTCGACCTGAAGCTCCGCATGGACAAGGTCGAGCTGGAGCGCATGAAGCAGGAGGCGGCGAACGGCGTCGTAACGTCCAAGCTGGACGGCACGGTGCTCCGTGTGAATGACCCCGACACAGCCAAGCAGGAGGGAAGCCCCGTCGTGATCGTCTCGGGCGGCGGCGGTTATTACGTCAAGACCGGCGTGACGGAGCTTGACCGCGATAAATATCCGGTCGGCACCCAGATGCGCATCCAGTCGTGGGAGCACGGCGAGGTCTACGGTACGGTGGCGGAGATCTCCGATACCCCGGTGCCCTCCTCCAATAATCCCTATTACTCGTCCGGCAACCAGAACGTTAGCTTCTACACCATGCTCATTGCGCTCGATGCGGACAGCCCGCTGCGCGAGGACGAGTGGGTCGACGTCTACTTTAACGCTGCGTCGACGGCCAGCGAGGATGCCCTGTGCATTGAGACACGCTTCATCCGGCAGGATGAAGGCGGCAGCTATGTCTATCTCCGCGGTGAGGATCAGCTCCTGCACAAGCAGTATGTCACGACGGGCGTCGTGCAGTGGGGCTATACGGAGATCAAAAGCGGCCTGACGATCGACGACTGGATCGCCTTCCCCTACGGGAAGGATGTGAAGGAGAACGCAGAGACCATTGAGAGCGACAACTCGGATGATTTCTACTACTACGGCAGCTATTAACGGGAGGCGAGAGCATGTTTGAAAATATCCAGCTTGCATTTCAGGGCGTTTTTGGCCATAAGCTCCGCTCGTTCCTGACGATGCTCGGCATCATCATCGGTATCGCTTCCATCATCACGATCATCTCGACCATCAAGGGCACGAATGAGCAGATCAAGCAGAATCTCATCGGTTCCGGCAGCAATATTGTCAATGTCCAGCTCTATCAGAATGACTGGACCGTTGACATGTCCTATCAGACGCCGGACGGCATCCGCGTCCTGCGGGACGAGCAGCGCGACGAAATGCTTGCCCTCGACGGTGTGGCAGATGTGACAATCTACCGCAGCCGTGAGAATGTCGAAGGCTTCTATTACCGCAACACGGGCTTCAGCGGCAAGCTCTACGGCGTGGACGATCACTATTTCTCCGTCTACGGCTATGAGGTCCGCAGCGGCCGCGGCTTTACGGCCCGCGACTTTGCCTCGGCCAGTAAGAACGTTATCCTCGACGAGACGGCGGCCCAGACGCTCTTCAGCTCGGACGATCCCATCGGCAGGATCGTGGAGATCTCCGGCGAGCCGTTCACGGTCGTCGGCGTTGTGAGCCTGAAATCCAGCTTCGAGCCGAAGATCAACTCCGTGAAGGACTATGCGATGTATGTGCAGGAGTCCAGCGGCCTGGCCTTTGTGCCGACGTCCGTCTGGCCGGTGCTCTACCGCTTCGACGAGCCGCAGAACGTGGCCGTCCGCGCCACGTCGACCGACACCATGACCGACGCGGGCAAGGCTGTCGCGGAATATCTGACGAGCCATCAGATCATCGCCAGCAAGGCTACGGGCGACAACAGCTATTCCTACCGCAGCGACGATCTGCTCAAGCAGGCCCAGCAGCTGCAGGAAATGAGCAGCGCGACGAACAACCAGCTCATCTGGATCGCCAGCATCTCCCTGCTCGTCGGCGGCGTGGGCGTTATGAACATCATGCTCGTGACCGTCACGGAGCGCACGGCGGAGATCGGCCTGAAAAAGGCCATCGGCGCAAAGCGCCGCCGCATTCTGGCGCAGTTCCTGACGGAGGCGTCCGTGCTGACCGGCATCGGCGGCCTGCTCGGCGTGCTGGGCGGCATCGGCATGTCGCAGCTCATCTCGAAGTTCATGGATACGCCGACGGCGCTGAGTGTCCCCGCCATTCTCGTGGCGGTGGTGTTCTCCGTCCTCATCGGCCTGATCTTCGGCCTCGTTCCGGCCGTGAAGGCGTCGAAGCTCAACCCCATCGAAGCTCTTCGCCGCGAATAATGCGTTTTCTCATGCAGCCGCCCGAAAACCGGGCGGCTGCATTTTTGTGTTGCAATTTGCGGGCCGTTCCGCTACAATTACCGTGCCGGGCTTTCCGGCGCGACATCTGCAAAAGAGGGAACACGCATGGAGAAAAAAGCGGTCTATCCCGGGTCGTTCGACCCGTTTACCAACGGCCATATGGACATCGTGCGCAAGGCCTCGGCCATTTTTGACCGGGTCTATATCGTTATGGCCGTCAATTCCGAGAAGCGGCGCGCCTTTGACTGCCGCCGCATGCAGGAGGCCATGGAGCGCGCGCTGGCGGACAGCGGCATCCGTAACTGCGAGGTCAGTATTTATGACGGCCTCATCGCTGAGTATACGAAGCATCACGGCATCGGCTATATGGTCCGCGGGCTGCGCAACAACATGGACTACAACTACGAGGAAAACATCGCCGAGGTCAACAAGCTCATCGATCCGTCGCTGGAATATGTCTACTTCCGCGCGGACAACGTCGCCGTGTCGTCCTCCATGGTCAAGGAGCTGCGCCACTACGGGCAGGATGTCTCAAGCTATGTCCCGCCCGCCATCGCCGCCCTGCTGGCGGATGGAAATACGGAGCGCTGAGGATTTGCAGCGGCTGTTGTTAAAACGGTAAACGCTCGCCTCGCCCGAACCGCCGGCCTTGCCGGCGGTTTTTTACGCGCAAAAACGGAAAAACTGAAAAAAGTTCTGCGCTCCATCTTGACAGAATACCCTGTAGGGGTATATAATCAAGATACCCCAACGGGGTATTTGAAAGAATGAGGTGACCGTCATGGAAGAATGCTGCTGCCAGAAGACCAAGGTCCGCACGGACGAGGAATACAAGAGCCTGATGAACCGGCTGAACCGGATCGAGGGCCAGATCCGCGGCCTGAAGGGCATGCTGGAGAAAAACGCCTACTGCCCCGACATCCTGACGCAGGCGGCCGCAGCCAACGCGGCGGTGAACGCCTTCTGCAAGGAGCTGCTGGCCGACCATATCCGCACCTGTGTCGCGGAGAATATCCGCGCCGGGAACGACGAGGTGATCGACGAGCTTGTGCGCACCATGCAGAAGCTCATGAAGTGATGCGATCCCGAAAATACATCGGAAAGGATGGGAACGATGGAACAATATCAAGTGACCGGAATGAGCTGCGCGGCCTGCAGTGCCCGCGTGGAAAAAGCCGTCTCCAAGGTGCCGGGTGTGACGTCGTGCAGTGTGAGCCTGCTGACGAACTCCATGGCCGTTGAGGGAACGGCGGACGAAGCCGCCATTGTCGCCGCCGTGACGGAGGCGGGCTATGGCGCAAAGCGCAAGGCCGCAGAGCCGTCGGCCGCCCGGCCGTCCGAGGCACTCGAGGCGCTGGAGGACCGTGAAACACCGAAGCTGAAGCGCCGCCTCATCGCCTCGGTCGGCTTTTTGGTCATGCTGATGTACCTCTCCATGGGCCATATGATGTGGGGCTGGCCGCTGCCGGGCTTCCTGGCGGGCAACCATGTCGCCATGGGCCTTACCGAGATGCTGCTGACGATCATCATCATGGTCATCAACCAGCGCTTCTTCCTCAGCGGCTTCCGCAGCCTGCTGCACCGCGCGCCGAATATGGACACCCTCGTGGCCCTCGGCTCCACGGCTGCCTTCGGCTACAGCACCTATGCGCTGTTTGCCATGACGGCCGCGCAGCTGCACGGCGATGCCGAGCTGGTTATGCACTATATGGACGAATTCTATTTTGAGTCCGCAGCCATGATCCTCACGCTCATCACCGTCGGCAAAATGCTCGAGGCCCGCTCAAAGGGCAAGACGACCGACGCCCTCAAGAGCCTCATGAAGCTCGCCCCGAAGACGGCGACTGTCGTCCGTTCCGGTAAGGAGACGCTCGTCCCCATCGAGCAGGTGCGCACCGGCGACTTTTTTGTCGTCCGCCCCGGTGAGACCATCCCTGTGGACGGCGTCGTCGAGGAGGGCAGCAGCGCCGTGAACGAGGCCGCGCTGACCGGCGAGAGCATCCCTGTGGATAAGGCCGCGGGAGATGCCGTCTCCGCGGCGACCCTGAACCAGTCCGGCTTCCTGCGCTGCCGCGCCTCGCGCGTCGGCGAGGATACGACGCTCTCGCAGATCATCCGCATGGTCAGCAACGCCGCCGCGACAAAGGCCCCCATCGCCAAGGTGGCCGACCGCGTCTCCGGCGTGTTCGTCCCGGCCGTTATCGGCATCGCGCTCGTCACATTCGCCGTCTGGATGCTTGCCGGCCAGACCGTGGGCTATGCGCTGGCGCGCGCCATCTCCGTGCTCGTCATCAGCTGCCCGTGCGCCCTCGGCCTTGCCACGCCGGTGGCCATCATGGTCGGCAACGGCGTTGGCGCAAGACACGGCATCCTGTTCAAGACGGCCGCTTCGCTGGAATCGGCCGGGCGCGTCGAGATCGTCGCGCTGGATAAGACCGGCACCATCACGCAGGGCGAGCCGGAGGTCACGGACCTGCTGCCTGCGCCGGGCGTGACGGAGGATGAGCTGCTGCGGCTGGCCAATGCGCTCGAGCAGCGCAGCGAGCATCCGCTGGCACGTGCCGTGGTGCGCCGCGCGGCCGGCATGGACGCGCCGGAGGTCACAGACTTCCGCGCCGTGCCCGGCAACGGCCTGACGGCTGAGCTGGACGGGCAGAAGCTCGCGGGCGGTAATCTTGCCTTTGTGCAGAGCCTTGCCGCGATCCCGCAGGAGACGCAGGACCGTGCTGCCCGGCTGGCAGAGCAGGGCAAGACGCCGCTGTTCTTCTGCCGCAGTGGCAAGCTCCTCGGTGTGATCGCCGTGGCGGACGTCATCAAGCCGGACAGCCCGCAGGCCGTCCGGGAGCTGCAGGGCATGGGCATCCGCGTCGTCATGCTGACGGGCGATAACGAGCGCACGGCAAAGGCCATCGGCGCGCAGGCCGGCGTGGACGAGGTCATCGCGGGCGTCCTGCCGGACGGCAAGGAGGCTGTTATCCGCCGCCTGAAGGAGCAGGGCAAGGTCGCCATGGTCGGCGACGGCATCAACGATGCCCCCGCCCTGACGCGTGCGGACACCGGCATCGCCATCGGCGCGGGCACGGACGTCGCCATCGACGCGGCGGATGTTGTGCTCATGAAGAGCCGTCTGCTCGATGTTCCGGCTGCCATCCGCCTGAGCCGCGCCACGCTGCGCAATATCCACGAGAATCTGTTCTGGGCATTTTTCTACAATGTCATCGGCATCCCGCTTGCCGCCGGTGCGTGGATCCACCTGCTCGGCTGGGAGATGAACCCAATGTTCGGAGCGGCGGCGATGAGCCTTTCGAGCTTCTGCGTCGTGACGAACGCCCTGCGCCTGAACCTGTTCCACATCCGCAGCACGAAGCACGACCACAAGCGGAAGAACCATGCAAAGCAGACCGTTGCAAAAACGGCTGAAGATCATAAGGAAAACAAGGAGGAAACATCCATGGAAAAGACGATGAAGATCGAAGGTATGATGTGCGGTCACTGCGAGGCCCGCGTGAAGAAGTGCCTCGAGGCCCTGCCGGGCGTGGAAAAGGCCGAGGTCAGCCATGTCAGCGGTACGGCCGTCCTGACGCTGTCCGCACCGGTCGACGACGCGCTCCTGAAGAAGACCGTCGAGGATCAGGGCTATCAGGTCATCTGAATCCGGAAAAATACTGCCGCAGGGGTTTGCTCCTGCGGCAGTACTTTTGTGGCGCAATGCTACCGGATTTGTCATTGCGCGGCCCCAAAGGGGCCGCGGCGATCTCGGGAAGGCAATTACGATTTCGCCGGTAGCTTTCCCACGATGCGGCCGGGTCCCGCGAGATTGCACCCCAAGGGCACTTCCTCGCGCTTCGCGCTCAGGGCGCCACGTCGGCCTGCGGCCTCCTCGCAATGACGATTCGCGGGCCGGTGCTTAGCCGCCACAGGCTGGCTTCTGATTCCTGCTATTTGATCGGCGGCCTGTTTTTCGGCATAAAACGACCACCTCCCCGGCAGAATAACCGGAGAGGTGGTGCAGATGAAAAAAGTGCTGATCGCGATCCTGCTGCTGGGCCTGCTGCCGCATGCGTCGGCGGACTACATTCACTGGGTGGACTTCCGCCTCAGTGCGCCGGTGCTCCGCAGCGCGCTGGAGCTGGACATGGCCTCGCAGGGCGGGGAGCAGCCCCTTGACTGGATCGATATTCTGGCGCTGGCCGCGGCATGGCGCGGCGGCACGGGCGTGACCGTCGCGGACACGCACCGGGCGGCGCAGGCCCTGCGCGGCGATACGCCGCCGGAGCGGCTGCCCGGCATGGCGGGGCGCTGTTTTTCCTATTACCGCGCGGCATACGGCGCGGCGCTCGGCGGGCTGGTCGGGCATTTTGCCATCCGGCGCACGGACCCGCAGACCGGCGAAGCGGAGTGGATCCCGGCCTACGGCCTCAAGGCGTTCTCGCCCATTGCGGCGGGCTATCCCTGGTCGCATTACCCGGACTTCGGAGCGCAGCGCAGCTATGGCTATGCGCGGCCGCATCTCGGCAACGACATCCTCGGTGCGCTCGGCACGCCCATCTGCGCTGTGGAGGGCGGCACGGTCGAGGCGCTCGGCTGGAACCGCTACGGCGGCTGGCGCATCGGCATCCGCTCCGACGACCGGAAGCGCTATTATTACTATGCCCATCTTCGCAAAGACACGCCCTATGCCGAGGGACTTGCCGTCGGGCAGCGGGTGCAGGCGGGGGACGTCATCGGCTTTATGGGCCGCACGGGCTATTCCGCGCAGGAGAACGTCAACAATATCGAGACGGTGCACCTGCATTTCGGCCTGCAGCTGATCTTCGACGAGTCGCAGAAGGAGTGCGACAGCGAGATCTGGATCGACGTCTATCCCATTATCGAGCTGCTTGCCTCGCATTGCAGCAGCGTGGCCCGCGACCCGCAGACCGGGAGGTGGGAGCGGCTGTATCCCTACTGCGATCTGGATGCGGAGCCGCTCAGATCAGCTGCTGCTCGTTGATGATGAGCTTGAACTGCAGGCCGAGCTTTTCGGCCGCCTTGCGGCAGAGGATCATGCGCTGCATGAAAATTTCAAAATAGTCCATGACGGAGCCGAAGTGCGTGTCGACCGTCAGCTTCAGCTTGACGAGCGTGCGGTCCTCGTTGATCTTCAGCGTGGACTTTTTCACGGAGTAATTCACGCGGTCGTGGATGTCGAACGTCGTCGTGTCCTGATTGCGCACGCGGCTGCGGCGCACATCGGCCTTGTCCGCGAGGATGAGGGCGGCCGCGACGGCGTTGACCGGCACGCCGGTGCCCTCGTCGTGGTTGCCGATGGCCGTGACGATCGTCGCGACGTCCTCGGCCCCGAAGCCGAGTGACGTCAGGATCTGGAACGCCATGACGGCGCCGCTCTGCGAGTGCTCGATGCGGTTGACCAGATTGCCGATGTCGTGCAGATAGCCTGCGATCTTCGCCAGCTCGACGGTGTGGGCGTCGTAGCCGAGCGTTTCGAGCAGATAGCCCGCCATAGCCGCCACATGCGTCACATGGGCAAAGCTGTGCTCCGTGTAGCCCAGCGCCACGAGCGATTCGTCCGCCTTGGAAATATAGGCGCGGATCGTTTCATTTTTTTCGATCTCTTCAAAAGTCATAAGTCATACCTTCTTCCTGTTATCTCTGTCAGTATAGCAGCTTTTCCGGCCGGAATCAACGAAGTTTGTGTTAAAAATTCACAGATATTGATGCGCAAAACCGGGAACTTGCTTGACAGGCCCATCGTCTCATGATAGGATGGAAATAGTAAGGAAGCTCTGAATAAATCATCTGCGCGGATGCCGGATCTTTTTCGTCAATCCATCGGTTCGGAAAGTTTGTGGTATTGCGCAGCCGTTGGCGGCTTTGCCGCTTTACGGATGCGGCATGCCCCTTGCGGGTACACAAAGTACAACTGCACTTTCCGTACCTCGACTTGCCCAAAAATCTCTCGCCATCCGCTTTTGCTGATTTATCCAGAGCTTCCTTGACAAACCATGATACCATTATTCTGACAGGGAAACAGAGAAAGGGAAAATTATGAAGTATTGTCATAACTGCGGCGCGCCGCTTGTCGATGACGTGCGCTTCTGCACCGCCTGCGGCAGCCCGCTCGACCCGCCGGAAACGGAACCGGCGATGCCCGAGTCGGCCGTAATGCCCGAAATGCCGGAGCCTGCGCCGGAAATGCCGGTCATGCCCGGAGAACCCCTGCCGCCGGAGCCGCCGAAAAAGCGGAAAAAGCGGATCTGGCTCTGGATCCTGCTCCCGGTCGTTGTGCTGGCGCTGGCCGCCGGAGCGCTGTATTACTTCCTCGTGTGGAATGCGCCCGAGGCCCGCGTGCAGCGCGCGTGGCAGAAGACTGCCACTGCCCTCGAGACGGAGGTCGGCCGTCCGGAGAAGCTGATGGCCTTTGCCGAGACGCTGCGGGGCCCGCTGAGTGAGCAGCGCGCGCTGACGGCCACGCTCACGTTTGAATCCGACGGCGAAACGCTCGCGGCCGAGCTCCATTCGCAGCGCGACAATGCGGCGCGCCGCCTCGGCGGCACGGCTGAGTTGACCGTGCCGTGGGGGGAAGGAACGCTGCCTATTTCGTTCTACGGTGATGCGGAGGAGCTGCAGCTCACGCTGCCCGGCATCACGGACGAGGTCTACAGCATCCCGGCGCACGGCATTGCCGAGGCCTATGCCGATTCCGCCCTCGGCGAAATGCTGGGCGAGCTCGGCTCGCTGGAGGACCTTGATCTGTTCCCGGAGGAGACCGCCAGAGACCCGGCTCAGTCTGCTGATCTGCAGGATAAGCTCCGAACCTTCGGCGACAGCCTGAAGGTCACGAAGGCCGGGACGTCCGTCCTGACGCTCGACGGGCGCAGCGTGCCGATCACGAATTACGACATCGATTTCAGCAAAAAGCAGCTCACGCGCCTGTGCAGAGCCTTCTGCGATGCCTATGAGATCGATTTCACCGTCAATATGGGCGTGAAAATGAGCACGGATACCGTGATCGGCGAGCTGATCGACAGCGTGCGCACGCCGCTGCATGTCTCGGTGGACGGCGACGGCATGGTCCGCGCGTGGGAGATGACGACCCGCGAATCCGGGACGGACATCACGATTCGCATCCAGCTTGCCGGAGAGGAGAACCCGTGGAGCCGCATCGAGGTCTGGACGGCCGAGGACGATGCGGAGCCGGAGGTCCTGTTTGTCTGCGGCCTTTCCGGGCTGGACGGCGTGCTGACGCTTGCCGTCGGCGACGAGACCGGCAGCTATGGCCTGCAGCTCGTGCTGGATGACGCGGCGCAGAGCCTGACGGCGCGCCTGTCAATGGATTACGGTGCCGAGCAGATCGACCTGCTTACGGTAAGCTATGGCACCGCGGACGGCGGCGCGCAGCTTACGGCGACGTTTGACCTGACGGAGCAGCAGGGCCCGCTCGGAACGCTTGCAATCCACTGGGCAGCGCTCGAGACGCAGCCCGAGGCCCTTTCGGACAGCCCCGTCGGCCTGTTCGACCTCTCCGAGGACGAGCTGACGGCGCTGGAGAAAAGCATCGGCGCACAGATCGCGCGGCTTCTCTACGGGGAAGACATGACGACGGGAGAGACGGATGCGGTACTTACCGGGACCTGGAAAATGCAGGTCGACCTGACGCCGAACCTGCTCGATGCGCTCAACGATGCGCTCGGCCTGGATCTGCAGATGGATGATCCCACGGTGATGACGATGCTCGTCACGTTCGAGGAGGACGGCAGTTATCACATGGACTATGACGCAAAGGCGCTCCGGGAAGAGCTCAATGCGCTGGAGGACGCGCTGTGTGAGAAGTATCCCGATCAGGAGGCGCTGCTGAAACAGGCTTTTGCCGGTTTGCAGCTCGATGTGGACGGCTCATCCGGGACCTATACGGCCTCAAACGGCATCCTCTACCTGACGCAGAGCGGGGAGGACTGGGAGGATATCCTCTACTATTCCGTGGAGGACAACAAGCTCTATCTGACGCCGCCGCAGGACGAGGAAAGCGGCGACTGGGGCGGAATGTTCGGCTCGGAATACCCGATGGTGTTCGAGCGCGTGGACTGAGGAGCAACGACTGCGTGCACCCTGTAGGGGAGCGGCATGCCGCTCCCGGCGTAGCGCTTGCGATTCGTACCGTTAAAATGGTAAATGCCAAAAGTCAGCCTGTAGCGGCGCTCAGCGAGCGCCATGCAGACCGGCAGTACTCGCAGCATCGATTCTATGGCATAAGGCTGCCGGATTTGTCATTGCAAGAAGGCGCGGCGATAAGAACGGAGGTATCCTTCATGAAAAAAGCGATCCCGATTTTACTGGTCGTATTTCTCTGCCTGCTTGTCGCTTTTTCCGCTGTCTGCGAATACCGGCAGCAGCATCCGGAGCCGGAGGAGCTGTGGCTGTCGTTTGATGCCAACAGCGCATATCGGTTCCGGAATGCGAAGGGAGAGACACTGGAGTATGACGATCTTGATTTCAGCGGTGATATGCAGATCATAGACAGCGTGTTGGGCGGTGTTGACGCGCCTCCGTACTTCTACCTGACGCTTCCATACAGCAAAAGGCTTGAGGCTGACTTTGTGGATGGAGGACCGGATGCTTACGTTCGCGTCAGCACGGATCTGGCCCTGTGGGGCGTAGAAGGAAGCGGGGTCCAAAGGGCCGTGTTCACCGGCTCGGGCATTGAGACCACGGGCGAGAATATGGACTATATGGTACGAGCCTGCGTTGTTGATGACCTCTATCTGGAGGCGACCGGCAGCGGGGAAAGCCATATCCGTTGTGTGCAGAGAGGCGGGAAGCTGTATCTCACTGCGCAGGACGCCGCGCTTACCGTGAAGATCGAAAGCCATCTGGAGACAGAGCCTTTGGATTCCATGGCTCTCTCCGCAGGAGAGACTTGTACCATCCGCATTCGCGATGACGGTATGGAGTTCGTGCGCTAGGGGGAACATGCCGACTGAATACGCCATGGTGAAGGAGCGGCATGCCCCTCCCGGTGCACCGCTTGCATTTTGCACCGGCTATCGTTTAAACGGTGTGCACCAATTGCGGCTGTGAATTGCGTACCATATAAAACACGTAATATGTCAAATAGGCAGGGAGTGCAGCTCGAAAGCTGCACTCCCTGCCTATTATTTCAGTTTTCTGAGACATTCAGCACATCGGCCAGCGAGGTATCCTCAAAATAGGTGTTTGCGTTATAGAGGAACAGCACGTCCGTGACCTGCTCGCGGGAGATGACGGACTCGACGTTGTCATAATAATACCGCGGATCGATGAGAATGATGTGGTCGTAATAGGGATAGAGGAACTGCATGAGGCAGTTGGCATAGGAGTCCTTGAACAGCAGCAGCGTCTTGCCGGTTTCGGCCGTCGTATAGACGTCCACGCGGGGGTAGTTGCCGCCGAAGAACACGGTGTATTTGTCCTTCTGGTCCAGCGCGCTGCGGTCGTAGATCGTGGCGGACGTCTCTGCGGCATCGCCGTAGGAAACGTAGTATTCCACGTCCGTCTGCGGGACATACAGCTCCACGGTGTCATAGGCGGCGTGGCTGCCGCTGCGGGAGGCCAGCGTGCCCTCGAACGTGGTGGAGACGGTATAGGTGTCGTAATTCTGGATGGGCTGCGAGATGCCGAGCTGCGCTGCCATGGCCTCAAAGGCATAGCGCGCGCCGAGGCTCGTCCAGTGGTGGTCCGTGCGGTAATAGAGCTGCTCGTCCGTGTGAGCGGAAAGTGCAGCCGAGACGTCAAGGAACGAAATGCCCTGCAGGCTGCCCGCCAGCGCAGTCAGGTCGGCGCTCTGGTCGCGGACCGGCGCATTTTTTGGGAGCTTGTCCGCCAGAATGCACGCGGCGTTCGGAATGACTGCCATGTTCAGCCGCAGGTCCGTGTGGCGCGCGGCAAAGGCGTTGATGGCCTCCACATTGCGGCTGTCCTGCGGCGGATTGGCGGGCGGCTCCATGAGATAGTCGCCGCTGCAGAGGTAGACGCCGTTGGATTCCTTTTGCCCCGTAAGCTTCAGGAAGCGGAGCCGCAGCGCGATCCAAAAATCGCGGCCGGCGAACTGATCGGCCGTGTAGGACTCCAGATCGGAAAACCAGCTGCCGTCCTTCACGGTGGACCAGCTCAGCTTCGGGAACTGGGCCAGCTTGCGGTTCTCGCTGTCGGAATAGGCGCGGTCCGGGGTGAGCAGGCTGCCGAGCGTCAGGCAGAGAATGGTCCCGAGCAGGATGACGCTCATAAGAAGGCCCTGCTGCAGCCGGGCGCGCTGGTAGGCAAGCCGCCGGGAGCGGCGCGGATTTCTGTGTTCTTCCAAAACCATCGCCTCCGATCAGAACTGGAAATACAGGAAGGTGGAATAGGTGTCGTTCATCATCAGGGCGATGCATAACAGCAGCAGCGCCAGGAACAGCACCACGGAGAAGGCCTGCCAGGCCTTGCTGCGGCGCAGCAGATTGGTGCCCACATGCGAGACGACGGGGAACGAGCCGATCGCGCCCACGAGCAGCAGGGGCCAGCAGCCTGCCAGATAATACTTCGCCGTGGCGTCGACGAGCGCACTGCCGCTGCCGAACATCCGCCCGATCCAGCCGAAGGCCGCGGCGGGCGAGGACGAGAAGAAGAATACCCAGCCGATGAGCACGAGCAGCAGCGTCAGCACATGGCGCAGCAGGCCGGGCAGGTGCTCCAGCACACGGCGCAGCACGAACTTTTCGAGGAGGAGCAGTATGCCGTAATAAACACCCCAGAGCAGGAACGTCCAGTTTGCGCCGTGCCAGATGCCGGTCAGCAGCCAGACGAGCAGCAGGTTCGCGATGGTGCGCGCCGTTCCGGCACGGCTGCCGCCGCAGGGAATGTAGACGTAGTCGCGGAACCACGCGCCGAGCGAGATATGCCAGCGCCGCCAGAATTCCGTGATGCTCTGCGAGACATAGGGATAGTCAAAATTCTTGCCGAAGCGGAAGCCGAACATCGAGGCAAGGCCGATGGCCATGTCCGAATAGCCGCTGAAGTCGAAGTAGAGCATCAGCGCATAGCACACCGCGCCGAGCCACGCGCTCAGCGTGGAAAGCTGCGTCATCGGCAGGGCGGAGAGCGCATAGAACGTCGTGCCGAGCGTATTGGCCAGCAGGGCCTTTTTTGCAAGGCCGATGAGGAACAGACGTGCGCCCGAGCCGAAGCCCTCGCGCGTGACGGGGTGGTCGCGCAGCTGCGGCTCCATCTCGGCATACTGCACGATGGGGCCGGAGACGAGCTTCGGGAAGAACGTGACATACAGGCTGAAGTCCAGCACATTGCGCGCAGCGGGCGCGCGGTCGCGGTAGACGTCGAACAGATAGGACAGCAGCGAGAACGTGAAGAACGACACGCCGATGGGCATCGGCAGCTCACGGGCGCGCAGCGCCGTGCCGAGCAGGGCGTTGAGATTGTCCACAAGGAAGCCATAGTATTTGAAGAAGCCCAGCAGCAGAAGATTCACGAGCACGGACGAGACGAGCACGAACCGCCCGCTCCGGCCGCGCGCTTTCTGAAGCGCCAGCTCACGGCCTGCAAAATAGTGGAACGCGATGTCCAGCACCATGAGGACGAGGTATTCCGGCGTCCCCCAGGCGAAGAACACGAGGCTGCACACAACGAGGGCGGCGTTTTTCAGCCGCTTCGGCAGTACAAAATACAGAATGAGGCTGACGGGCAGGAATACGAACGGGAAGACGAGTGTACTGAATGCCATAGCTTCCCCTCCTTACAGCGCGCCGCGGAACGCCTGCTGCACGGCAGCGGCGTCCTTATGGACGATGAACAGAACATAGTTGCCGCGGATATCCAGAATGGAGTGATTCGTCAGCAGGTCATACTGCTCCAGACCGTAGCCGTCGAAGCTGGTCTTCTGCGTTTCGAGCCGGGCCTCCACGGCGGCGCGGACAGCCTCCTGCTGCGACGTATCGCGCAGCTTGAGCAGAAGCAGCTCCTCGGCCTCCATGTTTGTCTGCGGGTAATAGAGCAGGCAGCCGTCAAAATCGGACGGATTCAGGCCGTACAGGCGCTTGACCATCTGCACGCTGCCCTCCTGCAGGGCGCTCAGGTCGACGCTCGCCGTGACGGCGGAGGCCACATCCTCAAAGGCGGCCGAGCTGACCGGCTCCTGCCGGAAGCTCACCACGAGGAACACGACGGCAAGACCTGCGCACAGCCAGCGCAGCAGCTCAAGCAGGATCGTTTTCTGTTTCATTTGTCGCATCCTCCGCTTCTGCAGGGCTGTCCAGCCCGGCAAGGATCAGATTGGCAGCCCAATAGGGGTAGAATTCCGGGCGGACGTGGATGCCGTCCGGCTGCCAGAGGTCTGCATAGGTCTGGCAGATCTCGGTATTATCCGCAAAGGGAATGCCGTTTTCGGCGCAGGCCGCGCCGACGGCCTCGCTCCACTCGGGGATATTGCGCCATTTCGAGCTCTTCTCAAAAGCGGGGTCCTGCGCGGGCAGGATGGAGCTGACGACGACCGTCACGCCGGGCAGGGCCTCCTTCAGGTCGGCGACGACCTGCAGCAGCTCCGCGACATACTCCTCCTTTGTGTCCCAATAGCCAATGCTGATGTCGTTCAGACCGTAGCACAGGTAGACATAGTCCGGCTGCAGAGCGCGGATGTCGTCCATGTGTGCGGCGACGTCGCGGATGGTGTTTCCGCCGTCCGCCAGCACGCGGCTCTTTTCCAGAAAATCGAAGTAATAGAAGCCGACGGCGCGGGAATCGCCGAGGATGACGTAGCTGTCGAACATGGACCAGATGTCCAGCTCACCGCTCGTGATTTTTGCAACGAGGGCATCGCGCTCCTCCTGCTTCTGCTGGGCCAGCAGCTCCGCGCGGCGCTGCTTCTCCCGCTCGCGCAGCGTTTCGGCAATGGCGGAGGCGTCCTTTGCGGCCGCGCTGTCCAGATAGGCCGTGCCAGCGGCGACGGCCGCGCCCTCCTTCGGGGCGGCGGGCATACTGCCGAGCACCCATACCGTGAGAAGTACGGCGCACAGCAGCGTCAGGATCCACGGCATCAGGCCGCGGCTTTGTCTTTGTTTCATGCTCTCTGCTCCTGTTCAGCGGCTGCGCCCGGAGAGCACAGCCAGAGTAATTATATTCTATCGTATAGACGGATATTTTGCAACCGAAATCCCGGATATAAGACGGCAGTGCGTGCGGATGTTTCACAGCCAGAGCTGGACCACTGCGCCGAGCAGGAGCTGCACGGCCAGCATTACGGGCATGCCGACGGAAAAATGGCGGTGGAGCGTTTTGTGGCGGAACAGCTGCATGGCGAGAACGCCGCCGAGCGCGCCGCCGGCCGCCGCCCAGCCGAGCAGCACGCGCTCGGGGATGCGCCTGCGGCGGCAGCGGGCGAGATGCTTATCCCATCCCATAAGAAAAAACGTGACGGCACTCATGAGGAGCAGCCAGCACACATAGTATTTCAGCATCAGAATCATCCTTTCGGAGGTGGAACATGAAACGGATTCCATGCATTGCAATTGCCTGCCTGATTTTAACATTGAGCGGCTGCGCTGTCAAGAGCGCAGCGGATGCGGAGACGGTCTGTGACCCCGGTTCCGGCCCGGAGCCGCCGCAGTTCTGCCTAGCGGCCGAGCTCCCGTCAGAGCTGCAGCGCTCGGCGGAGGACTCCGCAGAGGGACGCAGCGTCTATACGCGCGCGGACGGGGCCTATGAGGTCGTCATCGAGACGGCAGCCGGGTCGCCCGATGCGGTGCTGCGGCAGCTGACGGGCCGCGAGGCGGCCGCGCTGGACCCGGTATATCTGGCCTGGCCGCAGGCAGATCAGTACCAGTTCGCGTGGACGGGCGCGGACGACGAGGGAGAGCTTGCCTGCTGCGGCACGCTGCTCTATGACGGCACGACGTGCTACACTCTGACCATCCGCTGCGCGGCAGAGCTGGAGAAGACCTATCATGCCGAGTTTGCCCGCATTCTGGCGCACACAAGGCTGACGGACGCCGCATGACCGGCCTGCGATACTTTTTTTGCTTGCGTTTTCCCGGCCTTTGCGGTATGATAGGGCATACGGTCCGCAGAATGCGCGCCGATTTTTGTTGTTGGAGGCGCTGCCTGTGAGATCTGTTTCCTGTTTTCTGGCCATTGTCCTGGCCGCCTTCCTGCTGTGCGCCTGCGGCGCGAAGGACGAGCCGAGAGCCTCGGTCGAGTCCGTCGTGCAGGAGAACTGGCCGCAGTTTTCCGATGCCGAATATGACGAGACGGCCGGAACGCTCCGCCTGACGCAGGAGAGCACCATGACCTATGCCTCCGCGCAGAAGTTCGGCGGCGAGGTCTACAAGGACGACCTGTCGCTCGAGAGCTACCTCGATATCGTCGGTGTCATTTCCTATGATGTCCGCAGCGCCTGCGGCCTGCAGAAGCTGACGGTCACACTTGAGGGCGTCAGCAGCGACGGACAGACAATCTACACCGTCAGCAGCGATGGAACGATCACGTCCTGTTGGCAATAAAGAAAGAAGAATCCGTATGAAAGAAAAGCTCCGAATGCTGTTTGACGAAAAACTGTGGAAGTTCCTGCTCGTGGGCGTGCTCAACACGCTCGTTGGCAACGGCCTGATGTTCCTGCTGTATAACCTCGCCGGGTTTTCCTACTGGCCGGCGACGGGCCTGAGCTATGCGCTTGCAAGCGTGATGAGCTATTTCCTCAACCGGTATTTCACGTTCAAATATCAGGGCAGCGGCTGGGAGACGGCCCTGCGCTTCGCGCTGAATATCGCCGTGTGCTACGGCCTTGCCTATGGCCTTGCCAAGCCGCTCGTGCGGCTGATCTTCTCCGGCCTGTCGAAGAAATGGGCGGAGAATCTGGCCATGCTGGCGGGCATGGGCCTGTTTGTGGTGTTCAACTACTTCGGCCAGCGCTTTTTTGCCTTCCGTGAGAAGAAGGCGGAGTAAGGAACGCTGGTGGAGGGAGCCAGCAGATTCCCGGGCATTCCCGCTGGCCGCACGCGTTATGTAGGGGAGGGGCATGCCCCTCCCGGCGCTGTACTGTCGACTTGTGTAGGCTCTCGTTAAAATAGGGATGACTCCCGAATTGTCATTGCGAGGAGACGCAGCCGACGTGGCGCCCTGAGCGCGAAGCGCGAGGAAGTGCCCTTGGGGTGCAATCTCGCAGTGCTTGGTTGGATAACAGGGTACTCCCGGCGAAAACGCAACTGCCTACCCGAGATCGCCGCGTCAGGTGGTGCGGCAGTGGATCAGTGCTCTTCTGCGGTTGACTTTATCCCGACGGTTTGCTATAATCTCCCTATTCTGTTCCAGGAGGTGGTAGCTTGCTGCGCAGGCTCCTGCATAAGATCGTCCCGCCGGAAAACAGCCTTCCGCTTGCCATCACGGGCCTGATGAACCTCATCGCGTTCAGCGGCCCGAAGCTGCTGCAGGTCCTGGGTTGGAGCCTTCCCATGCACGATATGACGGCGGCCTTTGACCGCGCGTTTCCGTTTTCACCGGTCTGGGTCTTCGTCTATGTCGCGGCGTTCCCGTTCTGGATCTATCAGTATTCCGTCGTGGCCAAGGAGAGCCGCTCCCTGTGCTATCGCCTTGTGGCGGCCGATTTTGCGGCCAAGGTGATCTGCCTCCTGTTTTTCGTCCTGCTGCCGACGTACAATGTCCGCCCACCGCTGGAAACGGTCGGCTTTACGGGCTGGGCCATGCGGACGATCTGGCTGCTGGACACCCCGACGAATCTGTTTCCCTCCATCCACTGCTTTGTCTCGTGGCTCGGTACGCGCTATATCTATGAGTGCCGCAGCCTTCGTCATCGCGGCCTGACGTGCACGCTGTGCACCGTCGGCTCCGTGCTCGTGTTCCTCGCGACGATGTTCACGAAGCAGCATGTGTTCTACGATGTCATCGGCGGCGTGGCTGTGGCTGAGATTGGCTGGCTTGTCGCGCGCTATACCGGATTACCGCGTCTGTTCGAGCGCCTGAACGGGCGCTTCCTCCGCACAAAACTTGCCCAAATGATCTGAGGCAGCGCTGCACGATTGCATCTCGCTGAATTGTGAGGTGTTGCCTTGCCGTCTCCGCGTCAATAAGAGCGCAAAAAGCGAAAGAAGCCCGCTGCGGTCCCGCAGCGGGCGAATATTTTAATTCCGGAAATACGATCCGTCCTGCCGGGCAGGGCGCGGCATGCGCGCTCCGCAAGCAGCGTGCTGCCTCCGCCGCAGCAGCCCGGTTCAAGCGCCGCAGAGGGCGGCTGCGCGGCGGAACGCGGCGTCATGCGCTCCGCACTTCCACCCATAGAATAGCATACGGCGGCGTACCGTACCAGCACGCCGCCGTAAAATCTTTGTTAAATTTACTTTACACGGATGATGCACTCGAAGCTCTCGCCGTAGTAGGTGACGGTCACGCGCGTGACGCCGCTGGCCTTGCCCGTGATCTTCGAGCCGTCTGCTGTGCAGACGGTCGTGTCCTTCACGCTGTAGCTTGCGCCCTCGACGCGCTCGTCGTTCTCATCGAGCAGCCGCAGGTTGAAGCTCTCGCCTACGCTGAGCGTGACGTCCGTCAGGGAGAGGTGATAGCCGCCCTCGGCTGTGTCCTCGAAGCTGCAGCGGACGATGAGCTCGGCCGTCTTGCCGCCCACGTCGGCGGTGATGGTCGTTACGCCGGGGCCTTTGGCCGTGACAAGGCCGTCCTCGTCCACGATGGCGACCTTCTCGTCCTCGCTCGACCACTTCACGGCCTTCCCGGCGGGAAGGTTCGTGACCTTGACGCGGAGCGTCTCGTTGTGCAGGCTCATGGTTACGTCGCTGTAGTTCAGCTCAGGTGTGAAGCTGGCGGATGTCGTCGGCTCGCTCGGCTCCGTGGCGTCCGTAGCCGGCTCCGTGGCGTCCGTAGCCGGCTCCGTGGAGGCGTCCGTGGGACTGCCGCTGAAATCGCAGGTGACGGCACAGGTCATTTTCCGTTCGCCGCACGTCACGGTGATCGTGGCCTGCCCCTCGCCGACGGCGACGATCTGGGCCAGTACCTCGGTCTGGTCGTAGTCCGGCGCGCTCACAACGGGGTCGCCGGAGATGCGGACGATGCTCTCATCCGAGCTCTTGAACGACACGGGCTGCTCGCAGCTGGCGTTGATGGCGACCTGCAGCTGCAGCGCCTCGTCCGCAGCGGAGAACGTCAGATGATCGGGCGTCAGATTCAGGAAGGTGCAGGAGGAGTCGTCCTGCGCGGCGGCCGTCTCGCTCGGCGTGGTCGCCCGGAGCACATCCTCCAGGCCGGGCCACCAGCCGATCATATCGCCGATGAAGAACAGCACGACGAGCACGGCCATCGTCAAAAAGACCACGGCGGCGTGCAGATAACCGCGCGGGATGCCGCCCTGCGTCTCGGGTGCCTTGGAGCTGCGCTGCTTCTGCGGAACGCGGCGGCGCTCCTCCAGCCGGGCCTGACGGTCCTCCTCGCGCCTGGCACGCTGCGCATCCTGCTGCGCGCGCTGCTCCTCCTGCTGGGTGCGGCGGCGGGCTTTGCGCTCCTCCTCGGTCAGGCGGCGGCGCGGCGCGGCGGGCGCGGCCTCGGCGCGAGTGGTGCTGCCGCAGAGCGGGCACTTTTCGCGCGAACCGTCATAGATCGTGCCGCAGTAGTCACAAACAACTTTGTTTTCCATATCTCAACGCATATCGTGCTATGCTTGGTCTCCTTTCCTCCGGCATACGACAGGAATCGCCTCCGCCGGTTTTCCCTATCATACCATTTTCCGAAGAATATGACAAGAATGTTCTTGCATTTTTTGCAAAAATATCATAGTATATACTAGAAATAATTTGAGTTCTTGATTTAGGAGGCGAACCCGATGTCCGAACTGAAACTTGTCTCCCCTCTGCTGGATCAGATGTCCGTCGAGGAGGAGATCGCCGGGCACAATGGCTGTACCTGCTACGCCCTCCGCCACGTCCAGTCGGGCGAGCGCTTTGTCGTAAAGCGGATCTCCGTCCCCGCGTCTGACCTGCAGGTGCGGGCGCTGATCCTCTCCGGCGCTTACCCGGATGACGCCGCCGTCCATGCCTATTACGGCAGTGTTGCCGAGGATATCAAAAATGAGCTCGACACCGGCATGCGTCTGGCAGAGAACGGCTATTTTGCGGGCGCGAGCTCTTACCAGATCGAGCCGAAGGAGAGCGGCATCGGCTACGATGTCTATATCCTCTATCCGCGCATGGTCTCGCTGCGCGCCTTCCTCGACCACAGCGCCATGACCGGCCTGCGCGCCGTGAATCTCGGCATCGACCTGTGCGACGCGCTCACGGCCTGCCGCGATGCGGGCTATCTGTTTGAAAACCTCAAGCCGGAGAACGTGTTCCTCACGCAGTCCGGGCGGTTCCTGCTCGGGGACCTCGGCCTTGCGCCGCTGGAGGACCTGCAGTATGCCTCGGTGCCGGAGAATTACCTCGGCCCGTATTCCGCGCCGGAGCTTTCCGCCATCACGGCGTCCCCAAACCCCACGATCGACCTGTATGCCATCGGCATGCTGCTCTACCGCATCTATAACGGCAACCACGGCCCGTTTGAGGACGAGGCCACGGGCGAGGCCATGGCGGACAAGCTCCGCCTGACCGGCAAGGCCATGCCGACGCCGATCTATGCCGATTATGAGCTGGCTGCCATCATCCTGAAGACCTGCGCTCCGCGTCCGGAGGATCGCTTCCAGACTCCGGCGGAGCTGAAGCAGGCGCTGGTCTATTATATGCAGCGCAACGAGGTGTCGGACACGCTCATCGTGCCGCCCATCGTCACGCCGGAGGCGCCGCTCGCGCCCGAGGCGGAGACGGACGGGGAGGACGCGCCTGCCCGCATGACGGACGCGGAGCAGCTCGACGAGAAGTTCCGCACGAGCTTTGCCCCGGACCTTTCCGGCGCGGGCACGGAAAAGGACATCGATCCCGACGCCGTGCCGGACGCACCGAAGCCGGAGCAGAAGGCCGAAGAAAAGCCGCAGCCGCCTGCCGAGCCAGAAAAACCGGCGGAGCCGGTCAAGGAGGCAGAGCCGGTCAAAAATACCGAGCCGGAAGCGGACGAGCCGGAAAAAGAAGCCGGACCGGCGGAGGAAGCCGGACCTGCCCCGGCAGAGCCGGAGGACGAGGACCCGGATCAGATGGACCTCGACGCTTTCCTTGCCTCGGTGAATGCGGCCGTCGGCGACGTACCGCCGCAGCCGGAGGGACCGGAGCAGGAAGCGTCCCCGGACGAGCCGGAGCAGTCCGCCGAGCCGGAGGCGACCTATGTCGATAACGACGCGGAGAGCACGCTCCCACCCGAACCGGAGAAAAAACCGAAGAAAAAGCGCCGTGCCGTCACGATCGGCATCGTGACTGCGCTCATCGTCCTGCTGGGCGCGGCGGCGTGGTTCCTGCTTTCGTATTACTTTGTGCGGGCCGATGCCCTGCGCGTCGTGCGCTGCACGACGGAGGAGCTGACGGTCGCGCTGGAGAGCGGCGACAAGGCGGCGGACTTCCGCCTGACCTGCTCCGACATGTATGGAAACACCTATCCCGCCACGGCGGCCGACGGTCAGTATGTCTTCACCGGCCTGTCGGAAAACACGCAGTATACCATCACCGTCACGGCGGCCGACGGCCACCGCCTGAGCAGCCGCGGCGTCAGCACCCTCTCCGTCACGACGCCGGAGGCCACGGAGATCACGGATCTGACCGCCTCCCTCGGCGATGCCGACGGCAGCGTGGTGCTGAGCTTCGGCGCCAACGGCCCGACGCCTGCCCAGTGGACCGTGTCCTATGCGGCGGGCGACGGCCAAAAGCAGTCGCAGCAGTTCACCGGCAATACCGTCACGGTCACCGGCCTGACGCTGCAGCAGAATTACACGTTCACGCTCGAGGGAACGGATACCGTCTTCCTCACCGGCACGACGACGACGGAGTTCACGCCCATCCCCGTTGTGAAGGTCGATAAGCTGAATGTCAGCAGCATCGAGGGAAACACCGTCACCGTGACATGGGAGACGGGCGAAAACATTCCCGCAGGCTGGACGGTCACCTGCGAGGCACGTCAGTTCACGACGGTCACGCAGACCGTCACGGAGAGTAGCTGCGTCTTTGAGCTGCCCGACCTCAGGCGCGATTATACCTTCACCGTCTCGGCCGAGGGTATGCCCGCGCCCGCCGTGCTCACGCTGCCCGCCAACCCGCTCGTTGTGACGGGTCTGCAGGCCACGGCCAATGAGGACGGTACCATCACCGCCTCGTGGCAGACGGCCTCCGGTGCGCCCGCCGGCGGCTGGTATGTGACCTACGGCGTGCCGACGAGCAATCACGAGCCGCGTCTGCAGGAGTGCACGGAAAATTCCGTCACGCTCAAGGGCCTCATCCCCGATGCGGATTACACGATCTCCCTGACGCCTGCAGACGGTGCGGATGTGTTCGGCACCGTCGAGGCCAGCGCCAGAACGCCGTCCGGCGGCCGCTTCGACCGCTACGGCGCAACGCCCTCCACGACCTATATTTCCCTGTGGGAGACGCCGGCGGAGGTCAACTGGGATTACCGCTCCCTGACGACATCCAAGACCTCCTTCTCAGCGGATGAGGACATCGCCCTGTGCCTGGAGCTGACGCGCAAGGAGGACTCCGACGACGAGATCACCCTGCTTTATGTCATTCGCAATGCCAACGGCGAGCCCGTGAGCGATGCCTCGGCGCAGCTCACCTGGGACCAGATGTGGCATGAGCGCCGCCATACCAGCACGATCCCGAATCCGGGCGCGGCAGGGGAGTACACCCTGGAGGTCTATGTGAACCGCCAGCTGCTGAAATCCATCGATTTCGCGATCTCCTGATTCTCTTTCGTTAACTATCCGGCCGGAGCAGGAAACCCCGGCCGGGAGTACAAGGCAACACCGCATCGTTCCCCTTCGGACTTCGCCGGACATTTTTCGCCGCTCCATCGGTTCGAAACGCTTGAGGTGCACAAAGCACATCTGCACATTTCGAACCTCGGCTCGACAAAAAATCTCTCGCCGAATGCTCTTGTTGAATTGTGCGGCGCTGCTCTAAATCAAATAAGACGGCTCTGCCGTCCAAAGCGAGGAGGCAAATAATGCAAAACTGGTTTGTTGTAGTCATGGGACTGGTGACGGTGTTCGTCGTCCTGATCCTCATCATCGGACTGTGCTGGCTGCTGGGTCTGGCATGCCGCGGCAGCTCGAAGAAGGAGGAACTGCAGGCCGCTGCCGCTGCTGCGCCTGCTCAGGAAAGCAGCATTCCCAACCGCGCAGAGTTCCTTGCCGCCGTTTCGGCAGCCATTGCCGAGGCCAGCGGTACGGATGCATCTGCGATCCGCATTCTTTCCGTCAAGAAGCTGTAAAAACATATTGAGAAAGGTGAACAAGAAGTATGAAAAAGTATCGTGTGAACGTCAACGGCTCCCTCTATGAGATCGAGATCGAAGAAATGGCTGCTCCCGCGAAGATGAGCGCCGCCGCTCCTGCCGCCGCTCCTGCCGCCGCTCCTGCTGCCGCTCCCGCCGCCGCTCCCGCTCCTGCCGGTGCAGGCGCTCAGGTCAAGGCTCCGATGCCCGGCACCATTCTGGATGTCAAGGTTCAGGCCGGTCAGTCCGTGAAGAAGGGCGACGTTCTCGTCATTCTGGAAGCCATGAAGATGGAGAACGAGATCTGCGCTCCCTCCGACGGCAAGATCACCGGTGTGAACGTCCGCAAGGGCGACTCCGTCGAGACTCAGGCTCTCCTCTGCACCATCGCGTAAGCGGGTAAGGAGATGCCGTATGTTCAAGAAAAAGAATAAGAACCTGCACCGCGCGCTCATTGCGCTCATGGTGCTGGGGCTTCTGGTGTGCCTGTGCTTCACCCTCGCCTCCGCCGCCACCGCTGAGCCGGACTCCTCGTCAGCCGCGGAGACCACCGCTGTAGAGGAGCAGGGCGCACAGTCCAATACGGAAGCAATGACGAATTTCCTGAATCAGGCTGGCATCGCCACCCTGATCCACAATGCGGACTGGAAATCGATCGTCATGATCCTCATTTCCTTCGTCCTGATGTATCTGGCCATCGGTAAGGGCTTTGAGCCGCTGCTGCTCCTGCCGATCGCCTTCGGTATGCTGCTGACGAACCTGCCCGGCGCAGGTATGTTCCACTCCGAGATTTTTGAGGGCGGTCATATCCACTGGGACCTCATCAAGAACGGCGTCACGCTCTCGAATGGTGCGAATGAAGCCGCCGGCCTCATCGACATCCTCTACCTCGGCGTAAAGCTGGGTATCTACCCCTGCCTGATCTTCATCGGTGTCGGCGCCATGACGGACTTCGGCCCGCTGATCGCCAACCCGAAGAGCCTGCTGCTCGGCGCTGCCGCACAGCTCGGTATTTTCATCGCCTACCTCGGCGCGCTCGGCCTGAGCAAGCTGGGCATCCCGGGCCTTGAGTTCACGCAGAAGATGGCTGCCTCCATCGGCATCATCGGCGGCGCGGACGGCCCCACCGCAATCTATGTCACGTCGCGGCTGGCCTCCGAGCTTCTCGGCCCGATCGCCATTGCCGCTTATTCCTACATGGCCCTCGTCCCGGTCATCCAGCCGCCCATCATGCGCGGCCTGACCACGAAGAAGGAGCGCATGATCCGCATGGACGCCCTGCGTACGGTTTCCAAGAAGGAAAAGATCATTTTCCCGATTGCCGTCACCGCGTTCGTCGCTCTGCTCGTTCCGAGCGCAGCTCCGCTGGTCGGCAGCCTGATGCTCGGCAACCTGTTCCGTGAGTGCGGCGTGGTCGACCGTCTGTCCAAGACCGCGCAGAACGAGCTCATGAACATCGTCGTTATCTTCCTCGGCGTCTCCGTCGGCGCTACGGCGAAGGCAGAGTCCTTCCTCAGCCCGATGACGCTCGGCATCCTCGCCATGGGCATCGTCGCCTTCATGTGCGGCACGGCCGGCGGCGTCCTGCTTGCCAAGTTCATGAACATTTTCCTGCCGGAGGGCAAGAAGATCAACCCGCTCATCGGCTCTGCCGGTGTTTCTGCTGTTCCGATGGCTGCGCGTGTCTCCCAGAAGGAAGGCCAGCGCGAGGATCCCAGCAACTTCCTGCTCATGCACGCCATGGGCCCGAATGTCGCCGGTGTCATCGGCTCCGCCGTCGCCGCAGGCGTGTTCATCGCCCTGTTCGGCTGATAAGGAGGTATGTCCGTTATGGAAAAGAAGAATCCGCTGCGAATTACAGAAACCATCCTCCGCGACGCGCACCAGTCTCAGGCTGCCACGCGTATGCGTATCGAGGATATGCTCCCTGCCTGTGAGCTCCTGGACAACATGGGCTACTGGTCGCTGGAGTGCTGGGGCGGTGCGACGTTTGACGTCTGCATGCGCTTCCTGAACGAGGACCCGTGGGAGCGCCTGCGCACCCTGAAGGCCCACATGCCCAAGACGAAGCTGCAGATGCTCTTCCGCGGCCAGAACATTCTGGGCTACAAGCACTATGCCGACGATGTCGTCGAGGAATTCTGCCAGAAGTCCATCGAAAACGGCATCGATGTCGTCCGCGTCTTCGACGCGCTGAACGACATCCGCAACCTGCGCAAGGCTGTTGAGTCCGTGAAGAAGTACGGCGGCTGGGCCGAGGTCGCGCTGAGCTACACCGTCAGCCCCGTGCATAACGACGATTACTTCGTCGGCCTCGCCAAGGACCTCGAGAAGATGGGCGCAGATTCCATCTGCATCAAGGATATGGCGAACCTGCTGCTGCCGCTGCACGCCTATGACCTCGTGCGCAAGCTGAAGGACAGCGTCTCCGTGCCCATCCACCTGCACACGCACAACACGGCCGGTACCGGCGACATGGTCAACCTCATGGCCTGTCAGGCCGGTGTGGACATCGTGGACTGCGCGCTGTCTCCGCTTGCCAACGGCACGTCCCAGCCCGCAACCGAGTCCCTCGTGGCGACGCTGCAGGGCTCCGACCGCGACACCGGGCTGGACCTTGCCAAGCTGAACGAGGCTGCCACGCACTTCCGCAAGGTCGCCGACAAGCTGAAGAAGGAAGGCTTCCTCGATCCGAAGGTCCTGCAGGTCGATACGAAGGCCCTGATGTATCAGGTCCCCGGCGGCATGCTCTCGAACATGCTCGGCCAGCTCAAGCAGGCAGGGCAGGAGGATCGCTATTACGATGTTCTGGCTGAGGTGCCCCGCGTCCGCAAGGACTTCGGCTATCCTCCGCTCGTCACCCCGACGAGCCAGATCGTCGGCACGCAGGCCGTTATGAACATCGTCGCCGGTGAGCGCTACAAGATGGTTCCGAAGGAATCCAAGGGCCTGCTCCGCGGCGAGTACGGCAAGCTGCCCGGTAAAGTAAATGAGGAAGTCCGCCGCAAGTGCATTGGCGATGACAAGGTCATCACCTGCCGCCCGGCTGACCTGCTCAAGCCGGAGCTGCCGCAGTACCGCGAGGAGTCCAAGGACATCGCCCGCTGCGAGGAGGACGTTCTGTCCTACGCCCTGTTCCCGCAGGTCGCGCGCAAGTTCATGGAAGCCCGCAACAACCCGAAGCCCGCAGAGCCCGAGAAGAAGGCCGCCGATCCCAATGCGGTCCGCGAGCTCTATGTCGAGGACCTCGGCAGATAAGCCAACAAACAGCAAAAGACCCTCCCGCCGCCCGGCGGGAGGGTTTGTTTATGTCGTCGCAAGAGAGCCGGTTGGCTGCCGGTACTACCCTGATGTGTCATTGCGAGGAGCGAAGCGACGTGGCAATCTCGGGGAGAAAGTTGCGTTTTCGCCGATGGCTTTCTCACGATTCAACCGGGTACTGCGAGATTGCCACGGCCCCTTTGGGGCCTCGCAATGACAAATCTGAGGGCATTGCGCCATTGAATTCATGCCGCAAATATTGCCAGCCTGCATGGCGCTCAGGGAGCGCCGCTACAGGCTGCCGTATTTATGTCCCCTGAATTTCGATGATCACATATTCCGACCGGCAGCCGGTCTTGAACAGGATGGCCCAGTCCGAAATGCCGGACGTGACGAGGAAGTCCGTATCCCCGCGCCGTTCCTGTCCGTAGACGGCGTCGTCGCCGTGCAGGTGGAACCAGCGGATGAGCTGCACAAGGGGGATGAGCTGCCCGCCGTGGGTGTGGCCGGAGAGCACGAGATCGACGCCTGAGGCCGCCTCGGCATCATAGTCATGCGGCTGATGGTCCAGCACGATGGAGTAGCGCGCCGTATCCAGCCCCCGTGTCAGCTCAGCCATGGATGCGCGGCCGCCGCCGAGGCCCAGCTCCTCTGAGGCGTCCTGACGGCCGATGAGCCAGAAGGCGTCGCCGATCGGCACGATCTCGTCCTCCAGCACATGCACGCCGTTTGCCGTCAGTTCAGCGGCGAGGTCGTCGCCCGTGAAGCCGCGGGTGCACTTGCTGTCATACAGGCCCTTGTCATGATTGCCGAAGACGTAGTAGACCGGCATATCCAGCTGCCCGAGCGCCCTGCAGGCGGCGAGCATGTCTTCCTTCTCCGTATCCTCGTCGACAAAGTCGCCCGCGATTACGAGCAGGTCGGGCTTCTGCGCCGCGATGCGGTCCAGCTCGCGGGCAAAGCCGTCTGCGTGGAACGTGGTGCCCATGTGGGAATCGGCGAGCAGCGCGATGCGGAGCGTGCCGACGGGCTTGTCCGTATGAATGATATAGTTTGTCTGCCAGACATGGTGCGCCTGCACCCAGCCCGCCGAAAGATAGGCGGCCGTGAGCAGCAGGGCCGTGAGCCCGGCGTAATACCGCCGCCACGGCTTGCCGTGCAGCCGCTTCAGCAGGGCGAACAGCGCGTCGCTCAGAAGCCAGAACAGCGCCAGATGGAGCAGACAGATGATGGCGTTCATGTAGCCCCATGCCAGCCAGATCACGGCGGTGGGGAGCGCTGCGGCCAGCGCGGAGATCACCCAGCTCCAGCCGCGCCTGCCGCGGGCCAGCGCCAGCGAGAAACGGAAGCGATGCACGCGCGAGACAAGGTAAAACAGTGCTGCGCACCCGGCCAGCACCAGACCAATCAGGATCAGAAGCCTGAGGATCATGCGCCCGCGCCCCCGTTCTGCATGAGAATGTCCTCCGCCGTCAGCATGGGGTATCGGCGCAGCGCCGTGCCGTCCAGCGGCTCGCGGTGCAGGTCGACGGCTGTGATGCGGCGGTTGCCGTAGGTCGTGTAGTAATAGATGCCGCGCGCGGCATTCCAGCACGAGGTGTAGATCGTGCGCTCAAATTCTCCCGGTGCGACCTCACAGCAGCCGCGCGTCTGCGAGACCGTCTCCATGATGTGGAAAAACTGCCCGACGCAGTCGGCCTCGCTCTCGCCGCAGACGGAGTGGAGCTTCGTGAAGGCGGCGCGCACGAAGCGCGAGCCGGAGGACAGGTCGCCCGGCAGACCGAGCGCACCCATGCCGCGGCTGTAGGCCTGCAGCGGCACGTCCGGAGCAAAGGTATTCTCCGGCTGTCTCGGCGACAGATGCATATAGTTGTTCAGCGCGAAGAGCTGCTGCGGGAACGGTGGGTTATTCGTCAGCACGCCGACAGGATTTTCGTAAATTTGCAGCCCCGCGGCAGTCGGCTCCAGCGTGAGGGCGCCGGTCGCGTCCGCGAGCAGCCAGTGCAGCTGGGCGGCGGGGAAGTGCGCACTGAACGGCGTTCCCGTCAGGTTGACGGCCTGCAGCAGCTGCCGGGCCTCCGCCAGCGTGGCGCACTGCCGCAGCAGCCACGGAATGAATTCGAACTGCGCCACGTTCTGCCGCCCGTCCTGCGGCGCAGCATAGCGGGCGTTGCCGACAAAGTTCAGCCCGGCAATGCCGAGGCCTTTTTCGTTCACGGCATCGTAATACAGCGGATAGCCGTCCGCCACATGGGCCGTACCGAGGATGGCATAGCCCTGCTCCGAGCCGCCGCCGTGGCGGAAGCGGAGCGGGAACCGGCGGGGAAGTACCACAAGCTCCTCCCCGTAGGATGCCTCATAGTCCAGCGAGCGGCCCATATAGAGCTCACGCGGCTGATAAGTGATCGCAGTGCACATAATACCTCCTGATAATATGAAGCCGCTGCAGAACGGCTTGCCCTGCAGCGGTATCGGTTCAATCCTCTGCGGCCAGCAGAATGATGCATTCCGCTGCCTCCTTCACCGGAGCGGAGAGCGTGAAGGCGTAGATCCCGCTGCAGTCCGCCAGAAGCTTTGACAGCGCTTCCGCCGGCAGGCGATATGCGGCGCGGACGTCCTCCGGCCAAAGCCCGGCCGTCTCGCTCCAGCTGACGCGCTCCTCCTCGGACAGCAGCTCGCTGCTCTCCGGCAGAACGTCGGCGTGCGCGCCCTTCAGCACGACGAGCACCGGCTCTGCCGCCTTGCCATACACGGTCTCTGCACCGTCCGTATCCGCTGCCATGCACTCGGGCGCCTCAACACCGGATGTTGCGGCATCGTGGTAAAATGACGTGACATTGCCGCTGTATCCCATCACGACGTCGCCGTGCGCGGCAGTAGCGGCAGTATCGTTGGCCTTCTGCTGCGCAAAGCCCTTCAGCGGACCGAGCAGAGTGAAGACGACCAGCGCGGCAGCGGCAAGGCCTGTGGCAAGCCCGCCCCAGTAGGCGCGGCGCGGCTTTTTGACCGGCCGCTGCGGTGTTTTGGCGGCGGCTGCCAGAATGGAGGCTGTCAGCCCGGCGGGCGGGACGGCAGTGTCTGCCCGCAGCAGACGGTCCCCGCGTTCGAAGGCCTGCAGCCGCGCGCGGCAGCTTGCACACTGCGCCAGATGCGCCTGCAGGCGCTGCTCTTCCTCCGGCGAGTTTTCGCCGTCGAGATGTCCGCTCAAAAGTGGAAGATAATCGTTACAGTTCACGGCCCCAACCTCCTTTCTGCGGATTAGACGAGGCGGCGGCCGCTTTGTTCCCGCTCTGGGACAGCTTTTTTCGCAGCTGGTCGCGGGCGCGGGCTAGGCGGGATTTGACCGTTCCCTCCCGCACGCCAAGCACAGCGGCGATGTCCGTATAGCTCAGGTCATTTTCCACGCGCAGCGACAGGATCAGCCGCTGCTCCGGGGCCAGCAGGGCCATGGCGGCCCGCAGCTCCTCCCGCTCCTCGCGCGCAAGCAGCTCCTCCTCCGGCAGCTTGGCCGGGTCGGGTGCATCGAGAGTATATTCCTCCCCGTCGGCGTCCAGCCCGGAGATGGGAACGACCAGGTGGCGGCGCGCAGCACGCAGAAAGTCGATGCAGACGTTGGACGTCAGCCGGAACAGCCAGGTGGACAGGCTGGAATCGGCCTGAAAGCTGCCAAGCCCGCGCCACGCGCGCAGGAAGGCCTCCTGCGTCATGTCTGCGGCATCCTCCGGATTGCCGGTCATGCGCAGCGCGAGCCGGTAGACGGCGCGCTGATGCGTCGTGACGAGCTGCTCAAACGCCGCCATATCGCCGTCGGCTGCCAGCCGGATCATGTGCTTTTCGTCGATGGGGATCACCTCAGATCACGCTTGATATCTTTTGCCAGACGTTCTATGTCGGAAAAGGCGGAAATGTTGGAAATTTGTTCCTTATAAAATCCGCTGTGCGGCACGCCGCGCAGGTACCATGCAAAATGCTTGCGCGCCTCGAGGCAGGCAATATGCTCGCCCTTGTCCTCGAGCGCCAGTGCGAATTGCTGCAGGGCCGTGTCCACGCGGTCGACGAGCGGCGGCAGCTCCGGGGGCGTCTTGCCGCGCAGGGCAGCGCGCAGCCGCTCGAAAAGCCACGGGTCGCCGAAGGCGGCGCGTCCCGCCATGAACAGCGAAGCGCCGCTGTGCGCCCGGCAGCGCAGCAGCTGCTCGGGGTCGGAGATATCGCCGTTTGCGATAACGGGGATGGAGACGGCGCGCACGACCTCGCCGATGGCGTCCCAGTCTGCGCGGCCGGAATAGAGCATGGCCTTCGTGCGGCCGTGGATCGTGATGGCAGCTGCGCCGTTTTCCTCTGCCGCGCGGGCCAGCGCGACGGCGCTCGGGCAGCTCCGGTCCCAGCCGAGGCGGGTCTTTACGGTCACGGGGACGGAAACGGCGTCGGCAACGGCGCGGATGATGCGCCCGGCCAGCGGGATGTCGCGCATGAGGGCGCTGCCGTCGCCGTTGTTGGCGATCTTCGGCATGGGGCAGCCCATATTGATGTCCAGAAAGTCACACCCGCTGATGCCGACGGCGATCTGCGCGGCCTCGGCCATCATGGCCGGGTCGTTGCCGAAGATCTGCGCGCCGCACAGCGAGCCCTCGTTCCGGCGGAGCAGGCCGCGGCTCTTGCGGTCCTGATAGACGAGCGCGCGGGAGGAGACCATCTCCGTTACGGTCACGTCCGCGCCATGCTGCGCGCAGACCGTGCGGAAGGCGTAGTCCGTTACGCCGGCCATCGGTGCGAGAAAAAGCGGCGTATCGCCGGAAAACAGCTGCATGGGTCCATCCCTCCTGACCCATACTGTACCATAAAGCGCGAAAAAAAGCAACTCTGCCCGTTCGTCTTTTTGAGCGGGCGGAGAAGCCTCAGGGCAGCACCACATCATTCGGCGAGAGCATTCGGCTAGAGATTTTTTGTCGAGACAAGGCTTGAAAAGTGCAGATGTACTTTGTGTACCCGCAAGGGGCATGCCGCATCCGTAAGGCGGCAAAGCCGCCAACGGCTGCGCAATACCTCAAACTTTTCAAGCCGATGGATCGGCAGAAAATATCCGGCGAAGGCCGAAGACGCAATGATGCGGTGCTGCCTTAAAAAATCAACACGCAGGAGAGCCACGCCAGCCCCACAGATGCCGCGCCCATCGCGGCGTACAGGAGAGCCGGGATGCGGCGGTGCGGGCGTGCGGATGGCGGTGCGGCGGCAAGGCGGCGGGCCTCCTCCAGGAGGGCCTGCTCCGTCACACCGTGCTGCTCGAGCGCCTCCTCGCGCAGCAGAAAAATAGCCTGCTCAAACAGGTCGGACTCCTGCGGCCGCACCACGAGGACCTGCCGCGTCGTTCCCTTGACCATTGCGCTCCCTCCCTTAGCCGGACATTGTCCGGTATCTGGAGAGATTCTACCCGCCCGGAGCAGGTCACAAACGGCTGTCGATAAAAAATTTTTATAAAAATTTTGAAAAAAGTGTCAGGAATCCGTTTCTGGTGAAATATAGGAGTGAAGGGAGGCCGCAGCAAGGCGGAATAGCCTGCAGGAAAGAACAACTCCGCAGGAAGAACCCTTTATGAATTGAAAGAAAGGACAGATTATCATGAAAGGAAAACGATTTCTTCTGCTTTTACTCGTTTTCGCATTATCAGTCTCTTTGCTTGGCTGCGGAGAAATGTCTGACGCAGAGGTGCAGCTGCGATACGGCCTGAGGATGTTCTTCAATCGGTTTACATTCTTCCAGCCAACCAGTTTTTACGGTTTCTCTGGAGATAATCTGGATGATCTGGAATGGGGTGCGGAGCAGCTCAGGGCCGGCATGGAGGAAAGCACGGCCCTGCTTCAGAAATACCCAAACGCTTATGCGTCCCTTCAGCTGCTGGTTCAGATCCCGACTGTACTGAGATCCCTGTACGAGGCAGCAGGGACGGAAAAGCTTACCTTTGGCGACCTCCCCCCCGCGTTGCAGGCATGCCTGTACGATGTGGACATCCTGCTGTATCCGTGCCTGTTTGCCTGGACCGAAAGTGACGGCTCTTCCGTGATGGGGCTGTTTGCCCTGATGGAGTCCTCGGGCAGCGCGATCAATTTCATGGATCGCAATGTCGTCTCCCGCCAGGGAATCGAGTGGCCGGAGCCGATAGACTGGACACCGCCGGATGTTTGATCCCGGTACATAGCAAAAAGCTGCTGCAGAGCGCTCGCTCTGCAGCAGCTCAGACTGTCGGAAAACCTGTCCAGCCGAAGTTTTCGGAGGGAAGGATCGTGTGAAAGGAAACCGTCAGGGTTTCCTTTCGCGTTCCAT
>ERZ791908.288-NODE-288-length-62330-cov-26.577439_pt1 | contig 62330 bp, 56 predicted proteins | sample MGYA00510144_ERZ791908 | MGnify/ENA primary metagenome ERZ791908 (study PRJEB30046, sample SAMN00792105) | human gut metagenome | study: EMG produced TPA metagenomics assembly of the A metagenome-wide association study of gut microbiota in type 2...
AATTCGGTTCATAAAGTCTGATTTTCGTCAATGTTTTAACTTAATGACATTGATTCAATTACTGAGTCTGGCCAAGTTTCCATAAACGCTTCTTCTGAGTGGATGTCTTCTGGACGAATACCGAAGACCAAATCTTTATCGTTGTAGCCCTTTTCGTTGAGCATCTTTGCTTTACCTTCAGGGATACCGATGTTCAAACCTTTACCGTCTGAAATACGGCCGTCCTTGTAGTGAACATTGAAGAAGTTCATTTGAGGGGAACCAATGAATCCAGCAACGAACATGTTAACTGGCTTGTTGTAAACCTCAAGTGGTGAACCGATTTGTTCAACATGACCAACAGACATAACAACAACTCTGTCAGCCAAGGTCATAGCTTCAGTCTGGTCGTGGGTAACGTAAATAGTTGTAGTACCCAATTCTTGGTGAAGCTTGGCAATTTCGGTACGCATTGTTACACGAAGTTTAGCATCAAGGTTTGATAAAGGTTCGTCCATTAAGAAGATAGGTGCGGCACGAACGATCGCACGTCCTAATGCAACACGCTGTCTTTGACCACCTGACAAAGCACCTGGTTTCTTGTCCAAGTATTCTTCTAGGCCAAGCATCTTAGCTGCATCTTTAACCTTCTTGTCAATGACATCCTTAGGTGTGTGACGCAACTTAAGTCCGAAGGCCATGTTGTCGTAAATGGTCATATGTGGATACAAAGCGTAGTTCTGGAAAACCATCGCAATGTGTCTATCCTTTGGAGCGACATCGTTCATTACCTTGTGATCAATTTCCAAAGTACCTTTACTGATGTCTTCCAAACCAGCAACCATTCTTAATGTAGTTGACTTACCACAACCAGACGGTCCAACGAAAACGATGAACTCCTTATCTTTAATATGTAAGTCAAAGTCATTTACAGAATACTTATCGTTTCCTTCGTATTTCTTGTAAATATGGTTTAAATCAACCTCAACCATTGTTTTCCCTACTCTCTAACTTTTATTCTTTTTCTTCAAAAACTTTTTCAATTTCACTAAGCTTAAGATCAGCAGTTGTTGGAACGATGTAGTCAGCTTCCTTTAAAAGCTCTTTATCGCCAATGCCGACTGCAAATTGATGAGCAGCCTTAATTGCTTCAACACCGGCCTTAGCATCTTCGAAGCTGATCACTTCGTTTGCCTTTAAACCAGCAATTTCTTGCGCCTTGATGTAAATTTCTGGATCTGGCTTACCATGGTGAAGAGTTGCTGGATCAACGATTCCATCAAATTCATCCATGATGCCTAATCTAGTTAAAATCTTAGGTGCATTCTTTGAAGCAGAAGCAATTACCATCTTTAAGTTTTGCTTCTTGGCATCTGCTAATAATTCAGGAATACCAGGCAAGATGTCCTTTGGCGTCATTGTTTCAACTTGTTCAACAAACTTAGCGTTCTTTTCTGCAGCGAATTTTTCTTTTTCTGCTTCAGTGTATTTGTCTTCTTGACCGCCGTATTTCAAGATCAAGTTAAGTGAATCCATTCTTGAAATACCACGTAAGCTATCAAGTTGAGCATCCGTTAAGGTAATGCCTAATTCCTTAGCTAAATTGTTCCAAGCTGTAAGGTGAAACTTAGCTGAGTTGGTTAAAACACCATCTAAATCGAATAACAATCCTTTAAGCATTTGTAGTTTCACCTTCTTTAAGAGTAACTTTCTTATCATGAACTAAGACATCAATGTCTTCGCCCTTAAGCAAAGTAAGCTTAGTTCCTTCATGATCAACATAAACTTCGATCAAACGACCGCGGTAGTTAATCTTAAAGCTGTAGTGATCCCAGCCTTCAGGAACAAATGGGTTAAACTTCAATTGATCGTGGTCGTAACGCATACCTGCGAAACCTTGAACAATTGCAAGCCATGAACCACTCATTGAAGTGATGTGCAAACCATCAACGGTATCGTTGTTGTAGTTATCAAGGTCAAGACGAGCGGTTCTTTGGTAAAGCTCAACAGCCTTCTTTTGCTTGCCAAGTTCAGCAGCTAAGATTGAGTGAATACATGGTGAAAGTGAACTTTCGTGAACTGTTAATGGTTCGTAGAAGTCGAAGTTCTTTTCCTTTTGTTCCATCGTGTATTCATCGTTCAAGAAGTAGATACCTTGTAAAACATCGGCTTGCTTGAGGAATGGTGATCTTAAGATCTTGTCCCATGACCAGTGTTGATTAATTGGGCGTTGATCTTCGATTTCGCTAACTGGACGAATGTCCTTGTCTAAGAAGTCATCTTGTTGTAAGAAGATGCCGCGTTCCTTATCTTCTGGTAAGTACATCTTGTCTACAATGTCTTGCCATTTAGCTTTTTCTTCATCAGTTACGTGAACTCTTTCTTGAGCTTCCTTAGTGGCAAGTGGCAAGCGTTCCAAAGTGTATTTAAGGAGCCATCTTGCCATAGTGTTGGTGAACCAGTTGTTGTTGACGTTGTTTTCGTATTCGTTTGGACCCGTTACACCGTGCATTACGTACTTGTTACGCCACTTTGACCAGTGAACTCTAGCTGCCCAGAATCTTGCGGTACCAACTAAGACGTCCATACCTTCGTTCTTAACGTAGCTGTCGTCGCCAGTGTAATCAGTGTACATAGCAATTGCGTGAGGAATGTCCGCATTTCTGTGGATTTCTTCAAAGGTGATTTCCCATTCGTTGTGACATTCAATACCGTTGAAGGTAACCATTGGGAATAATGCACCTGGCAAACCTTGTTCCTTAGCGTTATGGTAAGCACCTGGCAATTGATCGTGACGATATTGAAGAAGTGCTCTTGTAACGCTTGGCTTGGTTACGGCTAAGTACATTGGAACGATGTAAGCTTCAGTGTCCCAGTAAGTAGCACCACCGTACTTTTCACCGGTAAAGCCTTTAGGACCAACGTTCAAGCGCTTGTCTTCGCCGTAATAAGTCATGAATAATTGACAAATATTGAAACGAATACCTTGTTGAGCTGCATCATCGCCGGCAATTTCAACATCACTGGTTTCCCAGCGCTTCTTCCAAGCTTCGGTATGATCTGATAAGTTTTCATCGAAGCTCTTTGCTTGAAGTTTCTTCATTAAGTTGTCAGCTACAGCAGCTTGATCCTTGTCTTCAACGTCACGGCTAGTTACAACAATGACATCTTTTTCAAGTTCGTAACTATCGTTTTCGTTTAAGTCTACTGAAAACTTTTCGCTTAATTTTGCATCTTCAGTAGTAACGTCGCCGTTAACCGTTTCACCGTTATGACGTAAGCTTTCTTTAAGCAAAACAGTGAATTGTGGAACGTCATAAGGATTTGCCTTAGTTTTAACTTGGATGCTCTTTTCATCCTTGTCTTCGCCAAGTGGAATCCAGAAGCGATCACCGTAGTTACTGTCTTCGTTAACAACAGTACCGTCTAAAGTTGAATCAAAATCAATCTTTGCGTGACCTTCAAGTACAGTCGCTTTAACTTTGATCAAAGCAGCTTCTTTTTGAATGATGTGAAGGAAACGTTCAAATTCAAATTTTACTTTAACGTCCTTGCCTTCATAAACAAAGCTTCTTGTAAGAAGGCCTTGGTGCATATCGAGTGCTAATTCAAAATCGTCAAATTTTACTTTAGCTAAGTCGACCTTTTCACCATTTACTGTAATTCCAATTCCGATAAAGCTTGGTGCGTTAGGGGTCTTACCAAAGTATTTTGGATAACCGTTCTTCCACCAACCAACTACAGTTTTGTCTGGGAACCAAACCCCAGCTAAGTATGTACCTTGAAGACTGTCGCCTGAGTAACCTTCTTCAAAGTTTCCTCTCATACCCATGTAGTCATTCCCGATTGCAGTCATACTTTCTTGCAATCTTTTATCTTTTGGATCGAAGTTATGGGTAATTACCTTCCAAGGGTCAATTTCAAAAATTCGTTTCATAAATTACATATCTCCCGCAAATTATTGATGTGCTCTTTTGTTTACGCTTTCATTATCCTTGAATTGAAAGCGGTTTACAATATCAAAACGCATGTTACCGGTATCAGAATTAATTAATCAAAAAAGAAGGCAGAACTTAATCTACCTTCTTTTAAATTGCTTATTAAAAGTAACTTTTAACGAACCTCGACTACAAAGCCCTTTGGAGCTAATTCGCCATTTTCATAATTTTGACTAAATGCATTTTCACAAGAAATTTTTACATTCTTTTTTGTGGTATTAAAGTAGGCATGAATCTGTTCTTTGCCTGCTCGATCGACTTCAATTAAGCCATCTTCTGTTACGTGTAACTTAATTTGGCCTTTACCAAAGGTTTCATCATGCTTTAAACGGAATTCAATCAAGCTGTGAACTCTTTGCCATACTGGGCCATCTTCTTTGGACCAGTCCATTGGCTTACGACAATCTGGATCGTTGCCGCCGGACATGCCCATTTCAGTACCGTAGTAAATACATGGACTACCCTTTTGCATAAATTCAAAAGCAAGAGCTTGTAATGCCAAGTCTTGATCACCATTAGCCACAGTTAAAATTCTGGCTGTGTCGTGCGAATCAAGCATGTTCATCATGCCGGCATTGGTTTCATCCCTGTACTTCATCAATTGGTCGGTCAATCTTCTAGTCAATTGCGTAGCAGTCAACTTGTTCTTAAAGAAGTGATCTTCGATCTGCAAAGTGTAAGGATAGTTCATAACGCCAGTGAATTCATCGCCGTTAAGCCATGGACGTGCTGAGTGCCAAATTTCACCTACAACATAGAAGTCTGGCTTAATGTCGGTAACTGCCTTGTGGAATTTCTTCCAGAAGTGGTGGTCTACTTCGTTAGCCACATCAAGGCGCCATGCATCAATATCAAAGTATTTTACCCAGTAGGTTGCGATTTCAAGCAAGAAATCTTGCACTTCTGGATTAGCAGTGTTCAATTTTGGCATGTGCTTTTCAAAAGCAAAGGTATCAAATTGTGGGTCGCCTTCACCCTTCAATGGGTCATGATATGGTTCAACTGGATACTTATTAATGTGGAACCAGTTAGCAAAACGTGAACTTGGGCCATTCTTGACTACATCTTGCCATTGCATTGACTTGTCACCCAAGTGGTTGAATACCGCGTCAAGCATAACCTTCATGCCGCGAGCGTGAGCTTCATTAACCACCTTGGCAAACAAATCTTTATCACCGAATTCTGGGTCAACTTGTAAGTAGTCGATTGTGTCGTACTTGTGGTTTGAACCAGCCTTAAAAATAGGACAGAAGTACAAGCCGTTAACGCCCAACTTCTTAAGGTAGTCTAAGTGGTCGAGCACACCTTGTAAGTCACCGCCGTAGTAGTCTTCACGGCCAGGATGATCGGATGGGTTCCATGGCTTTACATTCTTAGGATCGTTAGACTTGTCACCGTTAGCGAAACGTTCAGGGAAGATTTGATACCAAACAGTGTGCTTAACCCATTCTGGTGTCTTAACCATATCGATTTCGTGACAGTAAGGAATCTTAAAGTATGCGCCATCCTCGTTAACTGCAGCTTCGACATCGCTACTGATAGCACGATCACCGTAAACTACGCTAGTACCATCTTTGCCGATAACTTCAAAGGTGTACTTTAAACGATGAAATGGTGCTTCAAGTGTAACGCCCCAGTGATCTTCTACTTGACCTTCACCGATTTTTTTCATTTCGATCGTCTTGGCATATTTCAATGGCAAATAGTTATCACAGTAGTGTACGATTACTTTTTCAACATCGTTCTTTGCACTGTGAAAACGAACACGAACGTGCTTTGGATCAACTACAAAACTATCTTCACTTTCAGTTCGGTGCTTTAAAGCAGCTAATTGCATATTTTAATTCTCCTTTTTCAACACAACGCCTGCATAAGGCATCAAGGTCAATACTCCGTCAGTTAATTTGTATTCTCCGGCTTTTAAAACTTCTGTTGTATAGCCAGCAGGAAGTTTAATTTTTGTCTTTTTATCACTCAATGAAACGGCTACGATAGCACTTTCATCGTTTAAGTCTCTTTTATATACGTAACTGTCTTTATCAGTTGAGATCATGTAGTAAGTGCCGTCTTGGAACAAAGCTTCTTTCTTAAGTTCCAACATATCTTTATAGAAAGTAAACATGCTGCCATCGGCGTTAACTTCGCTAGCTACCGTAGCATCATTTTGACTAGTTCCGTTTATCCATGGTGTTCCTTCGGTAAAGCCGTGATTCTTAGTGTCATTCCATGGCATTGGACCACGAGCTGGCAATTTATGCGTGTCGCTAACCATGGCTAAAGCCTTGTCTTTGCCGATGACTTTTTCTGCATCCTTAAGCCAAGGGCCAACAGTTTGATCTTCAAATTGATCAACGTTATCAAAGTGCAGGTTCTTCAAGCCAAGCTCTTCACCGTAATAGATAACTGGAATTCCGCGTTGCAAATACATCAACATAGCCAAACTCTTAGCCTGCGTTTGTGTCTTAGCAACTCTAGTCGCAATTCTAGCCATATCATGGTTATTCCAGTACAAAGTTGGTTGAGATACACCAGCTAAAGTCTGTTGCCAAACAACTTGGTTTTGCTTAAAGGTTGTCATATCAAGATCTTTAGGTTGGTATTGGGCTGAAAAACGCTTGTCGACGTTTGAATCATCTTCAGTGAAGTAGCGGAATGTGATTACGCTATCCATTAAATGATTACGTTTTGAAGTATAATCAACGGCCAAGTTGACACTTGCACTGGCAGCTTCACCTAACAGCAATGCATCAGGATAATCTTGCTTGATTTGTTCACAGAATGGTCTCATCCACTCTTGCACTTGTGGTAAGTTGGCAAAGAACGGCTCTGCGACAACTGGCTCGGTATTGCCATCAACAGTAGGATAGTTTTGTCTTAAATCAGCCTTGCCGATGTGAATAAAGGCATCAAGACGTAAACCATCAATCCCCTTCTTAAGCCAGAATTCAGCCACTTCAAGCATCGCGTGACGTACTTCAGGGTTCTTCCAGTTAAGGTCTGGCATGCGCTTGTCAAACAAGTGGAAATATGATTGACCGGTTCCAGCTGGATCTGGTTCCCATACGCTGCCACCAAAGAATGATCCCCAGTTGTTAGGACGTTTATTGTCGTGCCCAGCGAAAATATAGTAATCACGATACAGGCTATCTGGATTCTTGATTGCATCTTGGAACCAAGGATGTTGATCTGAAGTGTGGTTCAAAACGAAGTCCATGATGAGATGGATGCCTGCTTTGTGTAAGTCCTTAATTAAGTTCTCCATGTCTTCCATCGTCCCCATGTGAGGATCGATAGCAAAGTAATTTGAGACATCATAACCGTTGTCTACTTGAGGCGAAACAAAAACAGGATTCAGCCACACTGCGTTGATGCCCAAATTCTTTAAATATGGGATACGTTTGCGAATACCGTTAAGATCGCCGATACCGTCATCGTTGCTATCTTGGAAAGACTTAGGATAAATTTGATAAATAATTGCGTGATCGTACCAATGTGCCATAATTTTTTCCTCCATGCATAGTTTAGTTGATTGGAGAAACCGTTTTCAACACATAGCGATATGTTAGCGGTATCAAAAAAGTGCATCCCTGTTTGGGGATGCACTCATTGTCTAGCAATATTTTTTGTTAACGTGTCAAACGGATGACTTCGCGAGCAATCATCAACTCTTCGTTTGTTGGCACAACCAAAGCCTTTACCTTTGAATCCAGCATTGAAATAAACTTCTCACCGTTAGTTCTGTTAGCCTTGTAGTCTGGTCTTAAGCCTAAGTACTTCAAGTATGACATTACACCAGCACGAACGCCTGAATCGTGTTCACCAACACCGGCAGTAAACACAATACCGTCAACGCCGTCCATTTCTGCGGCATATGCACCAACATAACGAACAACACGGTTAATAAAGATACGACGAGCAAGCTTAGCTCTCTTTTCCTTGCTTTCGATCAAGTCACGCATGTCAGATGAAATGCCTGAGATACCAAGCAACCCAGATTCATGGTTAAGCATATCAACGGCATCATCAATTGACATACCTGTTTTATGCATCAATTGTTGCAAAGCAGATGGGTCAAAGTCACCGCTACGCGTACCCATTGTTACACCAGTCAAAGGACTGAAGCCCATTGAAGTATCGAAGGACTTGCCGTTTTTAACTGCCGTAACTGAAGCACCTGAACCCAAGTGACAAACAATTAACTTAACGATGTTAGGGTTCTTGCCCATCATTCTGGCAGCACGGCGAGCTACATATTCAACTGAAATACCGTGTGCACCATACTTACGGATGCTGTCTTCTTTGTAATACTTATAAGGAATTGAATAAAGGTAATGAATTGGGTCAAGACTTGTATGATATGAAGTATCAAATACAGCTACTTGTGGCACGCTAGGAATAGTTTCCATGAAGGCCTTGATACCTGTAGCTTCAGGGATATTGTGCAATGGTGCCAATTCACCCAAGTCAAAGATTTGTTGGAGTTTCTTTTGGTCAATCAGGGCTGAATCCTTGAAGATTTCACCACCGTTAACGACTCTGTGGCCTACACCAGCAATTTCTTTTAAGTCTTTAACTACATTGAATTTCTTCAAATCATCCATTAATAATTTAACGGCTGCAGCTTGGTTAGGAATTGCTGTGTTTTTGATGTACTCTTTACCATTGCTAAGTTTAATCTTAAATACCGCATTTTCCATTCCTACACGGTCAGCCATACCTGAAGCGATTACTCTTTCATCTGGAAAAGAAAATAACTTGTATTTAAAAGATGAACTACCTGAATTAATTGCTAAAACTTTTTTCATAACCTGACCTCTGTTTCCGAATTGATTCTCTATAACTTATCTCTTAGTTTTAAGTATAGCGCTTTCATTTGCAATATGAAAAGATTTTTCAAATCAAAAAATGCACACGACTTGTGTCAAATGTGCATTTCCATCTATCTAGTTGTTTGTCGTCTAACTAATTTAGGCTTAAGCATAATCTCGCCTTGGGGTGAACCTGATTGGGCGATCTTTTGCAAAAGCATCTTGGCCAGCATTTCGCCCATTTCAAAAATTGGCTGCTTAATCGTGGTCAACTTAGGATTTGAAACTTGGTCCAAGAAGACGCCATCAAAGCCAATTACACCAAAATCTTCTGGAATTCGTGCGTCTTGGCTCTGCAATGCCCTCTGCAATGCCCGCACAACACCAATTGCAATACGGTCACTAGCACAGATAAAACAGGTATCCTTTTTGAACTCCTTAAAGTGTTCACGAACAACTTTTTCTGCCACGTGACTGTGGTTGGCCACACGATAAATCTGCGGAATTAATTGGTGTTGCTGCAGCGTGTTAATATAGCCGGCTTCACGTGAGTATTCAAAAGGTTCCTTAATATCGATCCCGATAAAAATAATGTGCTTATACAGGCGATCTAAGGCATACTGCGTGGCCATTTTTTCTGCCATTTGATTATCGCTATCAACGAAATCATAGCCGCGGTGATTTTCACCAAATAAAACAAATGGCTTATCCAGCTTATCAAACATGTCATAGTTTTTGTTACGCGCACCAGTAATCAAATAGCCATCGGCACGGCCCTTTTCAATCTGATCAGGATCCGTTACCAGTTGCATCGCATATTGCTTAGAATTCAAGCCGCGAGCAAAACCAAACAGCAGGTTCATATAATATGGCTCTGTTGTATCGATATCTTCTAGTGTAACGAACTTAACCACGTTAGAACGATTATTGACTAAAGCCTGCGCGATAGAATTTGGATGATAGTTTAAAGACTCCATCGCCTTTTCAACCATGGCACGCAATTCTGGCGTTACTTGTTCAGGGTGGTTGATTACCCGTGATACCGTCATTTTGGAGACGTTTGCTTCTTTAGCTACATCAGATAAAGTTGTCATTTTGTTCCTATTCTAAGTACATCTTTCTAAATCTATCTAGATCTTTTTGACTAAAACCAAGCTCTCGCTTGAAAAAGTTGTCAAAGCTGCCCCAACCTTTGCGAATTGTTTCGGTAATACCACGGATAGCTGGGCCTTCGCCCTTGGTCAAATTCATTTTGGAAACGAGTTTGGCAATTTGATTTTCATCAGGATATTGCTTGGAAACGGCAAAATCGTAAAGTTCATTAGTCAACAGATAATCTTGTGCGATCGTGTCATCGTCAACACCGAGGGCGGTCAAGATTAAAGCTGATGTCATACCGGTTCGGTCCTTGCCGGCACTGCAGTGATAAACAAGGGCATCTTCTTCGGGGAGTTCAATTAATTCCGCAAAAATTTTGGCAAATTCTTCTTGGCTGTGTGAGTTAAGTAGAACCTGCTGGTAAATTTTACCTAGGAAATTATCACCCATGTCAGGAATGTGGTGAATAAAGCGAAAGAGCTTATTATCACCTTTATTTTCCTTAGGATTATCCGAATAAATATGGGCGTCTACATATCTAACACCTGGCCATTGCTTATCTGGTGCAGCATTTTGTTCATAGGTAGAACGCAAATCGATATCTACAACAATGCGGCGATCAGCTAGTTTTTGTTCATCTTCTTTTGATAAAGAACTAAGCGAATCGGAACGATAAATTTTATTCCACTTTATATGCTGGCCTTTATTATTTTTATAGCCACCAATGTCTCTAAAATTAAGCGGTCCATCTAAAGCTATTATTCTATCGTGCTTCATTGCGTCTCGTCTTCCTTGCGAAATAATTAATATACTACTTTTATTATACAAAAAAAGAGCTGATTACTGTCAACTCTAATTTTATCTATTTATTATTTACTAAATGATGATCTTCAATCATCCAAGATTCAAAACCATATTTCTTTGTTAGATCAAAATTAATATGGTGCGCACTTTCAATAATCGTCTTAGGGGTATTATATAAAATCTCTCTAATATCATCTGAATTCTTCTCATCAAGAGCTGCGGTGATTTCATCAAGTAAAATGATCGGTCGATCACGTAACAAAGCTCTAGCAATGACTAAACGCTGTCTTTGACCACCTGATAAATCTTCTTGCTCAGGGTGAATTACTCGATTCAGCGGATCTTTGCCTAATTCATCGGCTAAACCTACTTCATTCAAAACTTGCAATAATTGTTGATCAGTAAATGATTCACCTAAGCATAGATTATCTTTAATCGTCCCTTGGAATAACCATGGTGTTTGAGGAATATAAACAGATTGTGCTGGATTGGGATTCTCACCACCAATTTTTATTGTTCCATGCGATGGCTTAAGCAGACCTGAAACCATATTAAGTAGTGTACTCTTACCTGATCCAGATGGACCTTGCAACAATATTTTCTTGCCGTAAGCCAAATCGAAATTCAAATTTTGATAAATGGGGTGATCCTTGTAGTTTAAACTGACATCATCAAATTTAATATCTGGTTTTTCATTTTCTGTTTTTGCTTCTTCGAAAATATCGTTCTTAGCGAGCTTAATTTTTCTAATTTCAGTTGTGCTAGCAACTTGTGCCCAATATTGCATTAATCCACGGAAATTTTGTACAACACTATTAGCTGATAAAGTTAATGAAAGCAGTGCGCTAATTGTTACACCAAATTGATGGCTAGTGATGAAGTAAAAACCGATTGCCCATGGTGCGATGATGGCTAAAACCGTGAAAAGTAAGTTAGCATATTGAATCCACCATTGTAGATTTTCTTGCTTTAACAAAGTATTTTCGCTAGTTTCAACGTCTTGACTAACTCGCTTAAAGAAAGGCTTTTGAGCCTGATATTGCAAAATATCACGTAAGCCTTTAAACCAATCACTGGCCGAGCGCATCATTTGGCTGTTTTCATCACTCCATTGCTCGCCTAGTTTTCCTAATTTATTCTTTCCGAATAACATTGGAATCAAGCTTAAACATGAGAAAGCAACGAAGATGATTCCCATGAGCAAATTTACTCTTAGAACATAAATCGTAGAAATGATCGCAGCTGTACCTGTTGATAGAATTCCGGCAATCACAGCAAAATATTGATCATCAATCTTAGTTGCATCATTACTAATGTGATTAAGGCCGCTTGCTACATCCTCTTTTAGAGCGAAGCTATTGATCAGCATTGTCTTCTTCAACTTCACTCTAAGACGTTTACGCGCCATATTAAGAAAGATATTTTGTAAGACAATCGCAGTGTATGTAGCAACGAAAATTATTGTGCTTTTGATTAAAAATAAAATTAAATCTGTACCGCTTTTGCCAACTAAGTTAGGAAATTGACCTAAGATTATACCGTTGATGACACCTTCAAATCCTCCAGCAATCAATGTGATAACAATGAGGATAAGCAGCCAAAATGGTAAGTTTTTAATGATCCATTTGAAGTTTATGTTCATGTGTTTTACTGCTTTCGTTAAATATATACATCTTATTTTGATACATTATTTTTATAAAATACAAAAAAATGCAAAATTGAACAAATTTTGCATTTATGCATTTTTATTTAGGTAATGTGTCACTAAAATGAGGCAAGCCATTTTGAGCTAAAAAGCTCTTTATAGATTGACATTTTGTCGTATCTTTACCCGCCACTGCTTTATAGTAATTGCGCAAAACTTTATAAAAGAAAAATTCTGGCATCTCGGGCAATTGATCAAGTAGTGAAAAAATCCGAGAATCAAAGTCCAAATTATTATTAATGCAATTAACGTATAAAAAGTTAACACAAATAGATGCGATGAGTTTTTGATGATGAAAATCTTCTTGATCAAAATGTGCAAAATACTTATCTATAATCTCATTAATATAAAAATTTAATTCATTATGTGAAAAGATCAGCATCGAATTGCAAAATAATCTTAAAGTTAATTTATCATCCACCCAATCATCATTCTCGAATAAAATACGTTTAATTTCCTTACGAACTTTCCCAGGAATCTGGTCAATTGTATGTGTTACATTCGCTTCGATTAAAATGGCACGCAGTTTTTCTTCTTTAGTAGCTGCAGATTCTTGAATCTCTTTATTTAGGATTCTTACACTTTTTTGATCAGATTGATAAAAGGCATGTATTAATCTCAAATTTAAATTTATTTGATTTTCAGGAGTAGATTGATATGTATCTTCTATTTCCTTAATAAAGTCCACCAAATTAATATTATTTTTGGTCAATATTTCAAAAAGATCATAGGCAGAAATATCATGTTTATCACGTTCGATTTTAGAATAATGCGCAGTTGTAATTACGCCAGCTGCCATTTCTGCCTGTGTTAAGCCAAGATCTTTTCGCTCTTTCTTTAAAGCCTCACCAATTGTCATATTTATTTACCGTGTGCAAAAACTCGTGTAGCTTTAATTGCACGTTGCCAACCTGAATACAATTTTTCTCGCTCTAGTTCACCCATTTTAGGCTCAAATGTCTGACCAATAGTGAAGACATGCTTTAATTCATCAATATTCTTCCAATATCCAACAGCAAGTCCAGCTAAAAATGCGGCACCCATACTAGTTGTTTCCAAGACCTTAGTACGTTCAATCTTTTTACCTAAAATATCTGCTTGGAACTGCATCAGATAGTCATTGTTACTTGCGCCGCCATCAACGCGAAGAGCAGGAATATCAATACCTGCGTCCTTTTGCATTGTGTCAACTACATCCCTAGTCTGATATGCCAGTGATTGAAGTGTTGCCTTGATCATATCTTTGTCAGTAGTTCCACGTGTAACACCAAAAATTGCCCCACGTGCTTCCGCATCCCAATATGGTGCGCCGAGTCCCGTAAACGCAGGCACAACATAGACTTCATTCTCAGAAGTTGATTCATACGCCGCCTTTTCAGAATCTGGTGCATTTTTGATTAACTTCATTGAGTCGCGCAGCCACTGAATTGCACTACCCGCCACGAAGATTGATCCTTCTAGTGCATACGTAATCTTGCCGTTTATGCCATAGCCAATTGTTGTAAGTAAATTATTATTTGATTCTGTAGGCTTGTCTCCAGTATTCATCACAATGAAGGCACCTGTTCCATAAGTGTTCTTTACCATACCTGGCTTCAAAGCAAGCTGACCAAATAAAGCGGCTTGTTGGTCACCTGCCATACCGGCAATTGGGACTTCTCCGCCAAAGAACATATAGGTTGCAGATTTTCCGTAAATCTCTGAATTTGAACGAACTTCTGGCAACATTTTTTCTGGGATATTAATTAAATCTAGAATTTCTTTATCCCACTTCAAGGTATGAATGTTAAACAGCATAGTTCTTGATGCATTGGTGTAGTCTGTTACATGCTTTTGACCATCGGTTAATTTCCAGACAAGCCAGCTATCGATTGTACCGAAGAGTAGCTTACCTTGCTCTGCCTTTTCTTGCGCACCGTCTACATGATCAAGAATCCAGCGAATCTTAGTTGCACTGAAATATGGGTCGATGATTAAGCCTGTTTTTTCTCTTATCTTTTCTCCGTAGCCTTCTTTTTTCAACTTTTCAGCTAATTCAGTTGTTTGACGTGATTGCCAGACAATGGCATGATAAATCGGCTTACCGGTATCTTTATCCCAGACTACAGTAGTTTCACGTTGATTCGTAATGCCAATTGCTGCAATCTGTCCCGGCCAAATACCTGATTGAATAAAAGCATTGGCAATTGTCGTTTGTACTGCCATCCAAATTTCATTAGCATCGTGTTCAACCCAACCTGGTTCAGGAAAGTATTGTGTAATTTCTTTTTGAGCTGAAGCGATCTCATTACCATTATGATCAAAAATAATTGCTCTAGTTGATGTAGTTCCCTCATCAATCGATAAAATATATTTTTCTTTCATATTATTTCTTCCTATCAAAAGCGCTTTCTTATTAGTTTACAGTTTTTAAAGTGTAGTTGCTAGCAGTTGTCCAATTAATCGCGTTATAATTTTTGGTGAATATCTAATAAGAGAGGCCTTCAAATGAAAGATCAAAATCAAAAAATTGCAGTAACTATTGCTGGTAATGACAGTGATGGTAGCGCAGGGATGCCTGCAGACTTACATTCATTTTATGCACGTGGCGTTTACGGCATGGGATTATTAACTGCTGCCGTTGCGGGAAATACAACGGGAATTTATGCAGCTGAAGTAATGCCACTTGATTTCATTCAAAAACAATTCGACGTTTTAGCAGATGATTTTACTATCAATGCTGCTAAAACTGGGATGGTTGCCGATTCCAAAGTGATGAACGTAGTTGCCGACAACCTTGAAAAATATGATTTCGGTAAAATTGTCATCGATCCTGTAATTTCTACCAAGCACGGCAATACTTTAATGGATGATGACTCTTACAACACCTTTATCAAGCGTCTAGTGCCACTTGCCGACATCATTACGCCTAATTTCTATGAACAAAGGAAATTAACCGGTCTGGAATTAAACGACCTAGACGAGGTCAAAAAAGGCGCTAAAATGTTGCAAGACATGGGTGCTAAGAACGTTCTGATGAAGGGTCGTCATGACGGTAAGCAAACTGAAGTAACTGATATTTTGCTGACTGAGGATGGTAAATTCCATGCCTTTACTAAGCCATACTTTAAGACTGACCGCGTAAACGGCACTGGCGATACATTATCCGCCGTCATTGCCGCTGAACTTGCTAAAGGTAACGATTTGATTGATAGTGTAAAAATCGCTAAAGACTTCACCTACGAAGCAATTTCACATCCAATTGATGTTGGTTCAAAATGGGGCCCAATCAATCACTTAGCTGCGCAAAATAATGAGAAGGAATAAATTATTACATTAAGCAAGCAAATAAGCATCTAGTTTTTCTCGACTAGATGCTTATTTTTAATGTTTTTGCTTGTATTTTCTTACCCGTAAATACGATAAAATCATCATCCCTAAAAAGATAATATCTAATGGAATTGGAACAATTAATAAGAATAACGCTCCGGGACCATAATTTATATATGTATACAAATTAATTCCAGCAATTACCAGAAACTGGATTAGAATATCCCAATATCCCACTTTTTCTATGTAAGCATTTCTGTATTCATGATAAGCCGGTGTAAAAACTAGCACTAACATAACTATCACGAAAATTATTCCCACAATTATACCAAGATTCATTGTATTTTCCTTTTTTATTTAAAATGTATGAAAAGAATATTGGAAAGTGCCATTCAAATCCATATATATCTTACTATGACGATGTTTAGCATTGTAATTATACAAATCTCTTGACATGCTGTCAGAGTACATACCAAAAGCTTCAATAGTTGTGGCAGAAAGGCCATGGCCAGTAGCTCCAGCTACGAGGCTACCTATAGTTGCACCACTTGATGCACCACCTAATATACCTCTAAACCAGTTTACTGCTGCATTTGATGTAAAGTAAAATCTAAATCCCCACCAGAACCAACGAACATAGCATCCACTTCTTAATCTAGCAGCTCCTTTTACACCAGCTGCAAAATTAACATATGGTGAGACGTTTACAATTGCTTTAGTTTCAGGGTCTATTATAAATCCTTCATTCTTTACTTCTTTATTAGTCTCAGCGAGCTTTTTCTCAATTTGCGTCAACACATTTTCTGGTAAATACTTCTTTCCAGTATCAGAAATAACAAATTGATTTTCAGTTGCATCAACTTGAACATACTTATCATATGCCTCATATCATATGCCTCATAATTTTCTATTGTATTTTCACTGGAACTTTCAGTTTTAACTACACTAGAATCATTAGAATCAGCAAAAACAGTAGCAGTTGGTGAAAATAATCCCAATATGATCGATGTTACAGATACTGCATTTACAACTTTTGAAATTTTTTTCATAAGCTTAGCCTTTTTTTTCTTAATACCATTTCAGATTACATTACCAAAATAGCACGAAATATAAGCGTATTATTTTTAATGCCAATATATTAGCATTAAAAATAATGTTTATCTCAGAATTATATAATTGTATTGGGGTTAGTCCTTATGAAAGTAAATTTCATTCACCTGATCATAAGCTGTTCTAAATCCTGACTCTAAATCTATTAGATTTTCAAACTGTAAAAATTCAAACTGTCTTAGTATTTTGGCATTGTTTTGGGTAAAAATATATTCAATTAAATTATGCATGAAATTAAATCTAATTTTCTCAAAAGAATATATATCTGATGTTAGATTTAAATTCTCACTTAAAATTAAATCTAACCTTCGCGCTAAATCAATATCTTTTTTAACAAGTACGAACAATGCATTAATTAGGGTATTTAATACTGCTGTAGTCCATTCTTTATTGCTAGTTGAATGTCCTTTCGCATAATAATTAAGTGAATAAGCTAATTCATAGATTTTTCTTGCATTCAAAACACTTTGCGTATTTCCAAAGAAATATACATCTTCGTAATACCAATGTTCATCTTCATTTTGTACTTTATTAAAAAATGAATTTAGTCGAAGCTTATCACTCTTATTCATTAGATCTTTTCCAGTTAAATCTAACAGATAGTTACAGGCAACACATGCTCGAAAAAAAGCAATCTTATCCTTAACATTATCATGGCTAACATTTAAAGCATGTTGTGCATATTGATGTAAATTATCTGTTTGATCGTTTACATACATACTAGAAATTTCACCTGTAATTTGTCGCAGATATTCCGATACACTATTTTCCAAAAAATCAATTGGTTGTACATGGATTTTTCTTTCATAGAAAGGTCTCCAATTATGAAATCAACTTTTATTCTTAAAAAAATTATTAATTATCTTTTCAATGGCGGATTAGTTGTTATTGGAATTGCGTTACCTGTTATTAAACACTTGCTCTCATAGAAATCACATTAAACTGTGACCTGTATTTGCATTATTCTACTTAAAAATTAATCAGCTAGTTAAAAACTAAATACAGATATTATTAAACCTTTACCAACACAACCACTATTATGTATGACGATCCAACATTTTAATTTAATTTTCCAATAAAAACTTGAATACTGGAATTACCTGTATTTTACAGTCATCTATTTGAAGCTCATCCTCATCTTCAGCAGTGACTATTATCAAATCTTTTATCTCCGGATTAGTCTGATGCAATTTAACTAGATTGCCGATCTCTCTTTTTTTATCTGTCTCTGAAAGTTCCCATGTTACCTGGATTGCTTTACTATGCTCTGGTAAATAAAAATCGATATCAATCTTTGTCTTAGTCGACTTAAGAAAGTAAACATCATCCTTATATTTATTATGGAGAGCAATAGCTACAACATTTTCTAGAAGTGTGGCATTTTTATCAAACAAGAATAGATTCAAAATTCCATTATCAGTAAAGTAATATTTGGGGCTTGCTTTTCTCTCAGCAAATCTGGCAACGTAGTTTTCAACATCAAAGATAAGATAGGCCTCTTTAGCATAGTCAAGATAATCAATTATAGTTTCAGGACTTACCTTCTTTTCGTTTTCACGATGGCCAATTTGTGTCAATAATTTTGCCAGACGATTATATGTAACATCTTGCATTACAGATTCAGATAATTTCTTTATTAAATTCCGTAATACTTCAGGTGAACGAACACCATTTTTGTAAACTACATCCCTGAGTAGCACATTATTATAAATATTGTTTAGGTAATCTCTTTTTTCGATGGCATTAATAGTCTCAGGTAAACCACCATCTTTTAAATAAGCATTCATAGCACCACGTATTTGGCCATTCAATGCAGTGGTATACAGCGCCTCTTCATCATGACGAATATTTTTAGCTGTTAGATATTCTCTAAAATTGAATGGGGCAATATATTTAATCATGTAGCGACCTCCCAAATGAGTTTGAATATCTCCACTTAACATCTTGGCATTACTACCGGTTATATAAACATACTGTTTTTCATCAGCCATTCGTCGAGCAAAATATTCCCAACCATCAATATTTTGAATTTCATCAAAAAAGTAATAATGTTTTTTAGGTGTTATTTCATTAGCCGTAAGTACAATGTCATTGAAATCATTTACTGTAAAATCTAATAGACGTTCATCTTCAAAATTTACATAAATGATTTGATCCCAATCAACACCATTTTTAACTAAATCTTGTGCTACTTTATAAAGAAGTGTGGATTTTCCTGCTCTTCTTAAACCTACAAGGACATAATTGAAATTCGGATCAAACGAGTATTCACGCGGTATTATTTTAGCCTCTCTAATAATTTGCCGTTGCCCATAAATAATTCCTTTTAATAGACTTGTTTTCATTTTTTATTCCTCATAATGTACAAATATACTTATATTTGTCTTTATTATATTATATCTGAAAGATTTTCCACAGAAGTTTCGATTATATCTAAAACTTTTAGCATATTTTTATCAGTTATAATTGAAACATGATTTCAAGATCTTTTATCGCCAAATCTTCTTGATTTACGTTATACTAAGTACATAAATTTCTAGCAAATTAAGGGACGATAAAATGAGCGACAAATTAATCAAAATTGCATATCTTTACGAAGATTTGATGAACACCTACGGCGATTCCGGCGATGTTAAGATTCTTAGCTTCTTACTCAAACGTGAAGGCTATGACACCCAAGTTGATAACATCTCACTTGGCGACGACTTCAACGCTTTTGACTACGACTTCGTATTCTTCGGTGGTGGCCAAGACTTCGAACAAACTGTGGTTGCTAAAGATTTGCCAAGACACAAAGAAACGCTTGAAAAATACATCAACAGTGACAAGCCAATGCTCTGCATCTGCGGTGGCTACCAACTTATGGGTAGCTACTACAAGACCAACTCTGGTGTAACCATCCCAGGACTCGATATTTTGCCATTACACACCGTCTTCAAATCAGACAAGAGAATGATCGGTGATACTCGTTACATGACCGAATGGGGCGAAGTTAAGGCTTTTGAAAACCACTCAGGTCAAACTTACTTCGACAACAAAGACAAGTTGCATCCCTTTGGTGACATGATCGAAGGCTATGGCAACAACCCACAAGACCACGTTGAAGGTTTACGTTACCGCAACTTTATCGGTTCATACTCACACGGCCCACTTCTTAAAAACACTAATGTAGCAAATGCCATCGTTAACATGATTTTAGATTGGCACAAGCAACGTATTAGCGAAAAAGAAACAGTAGCTGAATAGAAAGAATGCCATTAACATCTACTGTTAATGGTATTTTTTATTTAGAGGTATAAGCAATGATCAGCCTAATTGTGTTTATTGCTGTTACGATCATAGCAAGCTAGCAATGATTACCTTGATCGTCCTTACATGGATATTTTTATTCTTCCCTTTTTCATTAGATTTGAGTACTTACATCACCTTAGTAATAGTATGGATTCCTTTCACAATTGTGTGGTGGTTATTAATCATGCTGGGGATATACATTGATATCAAAATACAAAAATAAAACAAAAATATCGACCGGATTATTTCCGATCGATATTTTCTTTTAGGCTTATTTTGTCAAATTAGTTTAATACACGCTTAGCTGCTGATGGGTAAAAGTATGAACTCAAAGTTTGCTTAATTACACCTTGATCTGGTGTTGCAGCGTGAACATACTTATTGTCACCAACATAAACACCTACGTGGTATGGAGATGAGGTGGAGCCCCAGAACAACAAGTCACCCTTCTTAAGGTTCTTCATTGAAACGCTCTTACCCTTGTTAATTTGGGTGTAAGTAGTTCTAGGTAAAGTCTTGTTAGCGGCTTTTTTGTAAACGTATTGGGTTAAGCCTGAGCAGTCAAATGCGGATGGACCGGTAGCACCGTAAACGTAACGCTTACCAACTTGTTTTTTAGCAAGATCGGCAACTGCTTCACGTTTTTCTGTAGTGCTTTGCTCTGCTGCGTGCACAGTTTGTGTTTGGTTAGGAACATTAATAAATGAAATTCCTGTAAAGAATACTGATAAAACTGCGGCAAACTTAACTAAATTACGTCTAAAACTCAATTGATATTTCTCCTTAAATGCTTTTTATCTTTCGACGCTTTATATATTACCTGAGAAATATTACAACTATGTTTTAAAAGTAATACTATCAAATTAAGCAAAATTACAGAAAATGTCTTATTTTGTAATTTTGATAAGAAAGAGCTTATGTTTCTTTGCTCAACTTGAAAAATTTTTCACTTTTTTATATGCTTGTAACATTGATTACAGGAGTTGAATAAAAACTATGGAGAAAATAGACAGTTATGCACGACATTTTTTAATACTGATCGCCTTAATTCTGGGCCTTTCACTAGTTTCAGAATTTCGTGATCTATCATCTTACGCCCCATCAATGATCAACCTAACCTGCCTATCTATCGCAACCGCCTGCACCTTCGCTTCAGGAATTACTTTACAATTTAAAAGACTAAATATTGTAACTATTATCCTAGCAGCCATCTTAATTTCGATCTCCGTCTTCTTTTGGATCGAATTTTCTTCTCTTGCCTTAATCACCAGCATCTTCATTGTCTATGGCATTATTACATTACTTGTCTGTTTAACTAATTTAATTTTTTACAAAAAAAGAGAGGTTGAATAAACCTCTCTTCTTTATTTTCATTCATGAACTTTATTTTTCTTCTTTTGTTTTGGCGTCAAATTCAAAGCCATTGCAGCTACAACAACCAAGATTGAACCAATCCAGTCCATTGGCGTCATTACTAAGCCAAAGCAGAGAACTGAACCAACTGTGGCAGAAAATGGTTCAAATGCATCAAGCAAGCTGGCCGTAGAAGCCTTGATGAAACGCAATGAGTTGGTCATCAGCTGGAACGGAATCAAAGTACCAATTACAATTACGACTGCCACATCAAGCCAAACGTGTGGCGTATTAGGAATATGTGGCATCCGTGGGTGAACGATCATCAAGCAGATTCCTGCAGATAAAAGGCCCCAACCTGTAACGACTAAGCTTGAGACGCGTTTTAAAACGCCGATTGGAATCAAGGTGTTAGTCGCTACACCAACGGCTGAAAGCAAGCCCCAGAATAAAACGCTTGGCGTAATGGCGAAATGATTGAAACGGCCGTGCGTTGCAAGCAAGACAACACCGATAAAGGCACAGATCGCTGCAATCACATCGATCCGGCGCATTACTTGTTTGTGCGTAAAGGCTAAGTAGCCCATTACGAAAAATGGACCGATGAACTGCAAAATCGTGGCGATTGAAGCGTTAGCTTGTTGCACAACGATAAAGTAAAATAATTGCACGGGTAATAAACCGAAAATACCGTAAGCAATAATTACCCAGGCATCATGCTTATTTTTCATAGTTGCAATTGGTTTTTGCTTCAAAAAGCCTGCTACAATCAACAAGATAATGCCAGATACGACCATTCTGATTTGTGAAAGCCACATCGGCGTAATTTCTGAACTAACATTGAATAAACTCTTGGCAAATAAACCTGAAATTCCCCACATGACGCAGGCTAAGGCAGCCAAGAATGCCCAAAGACGACGTTGTTTTTGTGTAACCATTCTTCTTAATCCTCATCAATAAACTAGCAACTTATATAATAACAAAAACGGACTAGCTTGAACTAGTCCGTTAATTTTTTATTCATTTTTAGCTACAGCTTAGCTTGGTAAGAAAGCATGATTGCACTGATACTACCGATAATTCCTACAATAGAAGCTTTCATCATTTCTGGTTGAATAAGCAAAACTGCCAATAAGAATATGATTGCTAAAATGGCGGAAATACGCATCGCCTTTTTACTTGCAAGAATGATAGCAATAAAAACTACTGCCAGCAAAATTACACAAGCAAAATCACCATATAATGCCGCATTCTCAAGTGCAGTCGCGTGTTGAATTTTTAAAGGCGCATTCAAAATGTCGTCCCAGAGCTTACGTCCAAATGCAATGTCTGCTGCAACATTTACCCAGAACGTAACTATTTCAAAAAATCTGATAAAGAATAAACGATTAAGACGAATGCTAGTGATCGTTTCCCATAATGTATCACGCTTTTTAAACTGAACAGTTGAATCACCTTTATCGAAGATCCAGCCGATTAATAAATAAATGAAAATTGCTATCCCTTGAAATACTATTAAATGCATGAAAACGGAAAAGTTGAAAACTAGCGTCAACATCAGAATTACTACATAAACGAATTCTGAAATTAACAATATCTTCTTCCATTTACGACTATGTAACCAATGATTAAGCTCTTGCTTGTTCATGTGGTCGTCCATTTGTCCATTCATATTCTCACCATTTTCTAATAGTTGCTTGATTTACCAAAGATTATATTCCTTTTTTTCGGTTTGTCCATTGTTTTGTTAAAAAAATAAAAAGGCGATGTTTTCGCCTTTTTATCGCATTATTTCGCAGATATATACATTTTTAATGACTTATTTTAAGCAATTAATTTCGAATATATACATCAGATAGCTCAATATTCATTATCATTTTGCTTTAATTATGTTTTTCAATCATATGCATAGCTATTTTTTAAAATTCTCCTTCGCTATCCAAATTAAAGAAAATTACATTAGGTGCCGATGTAGTTTTCCCAGTTCGCTTATCGTACTCACCACCGAAATATTCATAGCGAAACTTGCCTTTGCCAAATGGATCTTCGCGGCAGAAGAATACCACATATGAAGCCTTGAATTCATTTTCAGGGCACCCCCCTAATCCACCAAAGATAATCTCTTCCTGATAGCCATTGGCAATTTCCAAAATGTTTTCACCATCACGTTGTGAACCAACTTGGATGATCAGGCCATATTTATTGCGTTGTTTGTCCCGTGCGATCGCGTGAACTACTGCTCGTTCTCCCAGAGCATTTCTATTCATATCATCAAGTGACTGCACCTCTGTTATATCGAGTTCTGGAAATACTCGCTGTACCGCAGATAATAAATGCTCATTGTATTTCTTCAAAATTCCAGCAGTTAAGTGGTCAACCATCTCTGCTGATAATTCATCATTTAACATATCAAAACCTCATTCCAAAAAAATAGTAGAGTTTTTACCCTCTACTATTTATTACGCAAAAAAGGTGCGAATTTTTTTCGGAATTTGTTTTTTTAGTCTTCTTTTCTAAAAAATGGACTCAACACTGAAACTAACAAGCCATAAATAAAGTACCAACGATAAATATTAGCTAAATCTTGATTTTGCACCCAGAGAATTAGAGCAATTACTGTTAAAACTGCTCCCAAGAAAATAGTTGAGCCTAAATTTTTATCTGTAAAGAAACTAGCTCCAGCACCTAATGAAATTAATGCAATCAAACTGTAGATTACGACAATAACTGGACCCTTAGTTTGAACATCTACGTCAAGTAAAGTGGCATCAGTGAATAACTGCCAAACAAGAAAACCCGCTAGGGCAATACCAGCAAGCAATACGATTAATCTAACAACAAATGAACCAAATTTTTTCATGATATTTTCCCTCTAACATGTTCCCATTGTACCAAAAAAGCGCTTGAAATTTCTCCAAACGCTTCTTTATTAGGTATTTTATCAATTAGTCTAAACCACACTTCTTGAAGATTTCGTCCACATGACGCAAGTGATAGTGATAATCAAAGGCATCATCAACGTCTTCTTTAGAAAGGTAGTTCATAATTTCGCTATTTTCTACTAGAGGTTTAAATTGTTTTTGCTCGTTCCATGACTTAGCAGTCAACTTTTGAACCATATCATAGGCCTTTTCACGAGAAAGTCCTGCTTCGTCAATCAACTTAAGAAGCACACGTTGTGAGTAAATCAAACCGTAGGTACGATCCATGTTCTTAAGCATAGTTTCTGGGAAGACATCCAAGTTGCTCAAAATACGGTTGAAGCGGTGCAACATGTAGTCGATACCGATTGTGGTATCAGGCAAAATTACACGTTCAGCACTTGAGTGAGAAATATCACGTTCGTGCCAAAGGGCAACGTCTTCGTAAGCTGTAACGACATGACCACGCATTACCCGGGCCATACCACAAAGATTTTCTGAGCCAATAGGGTTACGCTTGTGTGGCATTGCAGAAGAACCCTTTTGACCTGCACGGAAGTGTTCTTCAACTTCATGAATTTCGCTTCTTTGCAAACCACGAATTTCGGTAGCCCAGTTTTCAATACTTGTAGCGATCAAGGCAAGCATTGCGATGTATTCTGCGTGCAAATCACGTGGCAATACTTGGCTGGTGATTGGTTGTTGCGCTAAACCGAGTTGCTTCATAACACTAGTTTCGATCTCAGGTGGAACGTTAGCAAAAGTACCAACAGCACCAGAAATTTTACCTGATTCTACCCCTTTGGCTGCGTGTTCGAAACGTTCAATATCACGGTTGATTTCGGCATACCAGCGAGCGAGCTTCAAACCAAAAGTAGTAGGTTCAGCTTGCACACCGTGAGTACGACCCATTTCAACAGTGTACTTATATTTTCTAGCCTTTTCCGCAATGGTCTCTTTTAATTCATGCAAATCTTTTCTGATAATGTTGTCAGCTTGCTTAAGTAAAAGTCCTTGAGCAGTATCAACAACGTCAGTAGAAGTAAGACCGAAGTGAACCCACTTCTTTTCAGGTCCAAGGCTTTCAGAAACTGTACGAGTAAAGGCAACAACGTCGTGGTGCGTTACTTGCTCAAGTTCTGCCACACGTTCTGCAGTAAATGATGCATTCTTAGCAATCTTTTCTGCATCTTCCTTAGGCACTTCGCCTTGTTCAGCCCATGCTCTAGTAGCAGCAATTTCTACTTCAAGCCAAGCTGCGTATCTATTTTCATCAGTCCAAATTTTGCCCATTTCGGGACGAGTATAACGATTAATCATAAATTACATTTCCCATGGATTCTTCAATACGATAGTTTGTTCACGGTCAGGACCAACTGAAACAGTAACAAGTGGTACACCGACCAATTCTGAAACACGATTCAAGAACTTCTTAGCATTTTCTGGAAGAGCATCCCAAGTCTTAACTTGAGTAATATCTTCATCCCATGCTGGAAGTTCTTCATAAACAGGTTTACAACGGTAAAGTTCCTTCAAACTTGCTGGGTAGTAATCAATCTTCTTACCATCAAGTTCGTAAGTAGTAGCAATCTTAATCTTGTCAAAGCCTGAGAAGACATCAAGCAAGTTCAAGCTTAAGCCGTTAATGCCTGACACACGCTTAGCATGACGAAGGGCAACTGAGTCGAACCAGCCAACACGACGTGGACGACCGGTAACAGTACCGTATTCATGAGCAGTGTCACGAATTCTGTCACCAACTTCATCAAGAAGTTCAGTTGGGAATGGACCTTCACCAACACGAGTGGTGTAAGCCTTGCAGACACCGATTACAGTGTTCAAACGGTTAGCACCCATACCAATACCTGAGCAGATACCGCCTGAGATAGTGTTTGATGAAGTTACATATGGGTAAGTACCTTCGTCAATATCAAGCATAGTACCTTGTGCACCTTCAAAGAGGACCTTTTCGCCGTTATCAAGTGCATCGTTAACCAAAACTGAAGTATCAGTAACGTACTTCTTCATCTTTTGGCCGTATTCATAGTACTTGTCAAAAATGTCTTCAAACTTAAGAGCTGGCTTACCATAAACCTTAGTAAATAATTCGTTCTTAAGTTTCAAGTTAAGGCGTAATTTTTCTTCAAAAGTATCTTTTTCAAGTAAATCACAAACGCGAATACCGATTCTTGAAGCCTTGTCCATGTAAGTGGGTCCAATACCATTCTTAGTAGTACCAATCTTGTTAGCACCCTTAGCTTCTTCTTGGTATTCATCTTGCTTAATGTCGTAAGGCATGATGATGTTAGCACGGTTAGAAATTCTTAACTTGCTGGTGTCGATTCCGTTCTTTTCCAAGTTATCAAGTTCACCAAACATAACTTCTGGGTTGATAACTACACCGTTACCAATTACTGCACCCTTAGATGCGGCAAAAATACCGGAAGGAATCAAACGCATCTTGAACTCTTTGCCATCAATATCAATTGTGTGGCCTGCGTTGTTACCACCATTTGAGCGAACGGCCATTGCGGCTTCTTTACTCAAAAAGTCAGTAATCTTTCCTTTCCCTTCATCGCCCCATTGACTACCTACGACTGCAACTGCTGTCATTTGAAATTCACCTCATAAAAAATTTCTATAAATATTACGTAAGCTAGTCTAGCAATTTGTGAATTATTAGTCAATGCAAAATCCGAATTATTTTATTTTTATTTTCTTTCATAGTTCGATTTCTATATTGACAAATTAAATTTTATCCCATATAGTAGTTTTCGTTTGGTAAAGCACTACATAAGGAGCAAATCAAATTGAGTAATTATTTTAGTATGGAAGCCTTTGATTATGATGATATCCAACTTATTCCTAATAAAGGAATCATCAAAAGCCGTCGTGACGCGGATACTAGCGTAAGGCTCGGAAACCGAACATTTAAAATACCGGTTGTACCAGCTAATATGGAAAGCGTCATTAATAATGACTTGGCAGTTTGGTTAGCAGAAAACGGTTATTACTATGTAATGCACCGTTTTGAACCAGAGAAGAGAATTCCTTTTATCAAGATGATGCACGAAAAGGGCCTCTTTGCTTCTATTTCAGTCGGTATTAAAGATAGTGAATATGATTTTATCGACGAATTGGTTAAGCAAAACCTTAAGCCTGAATACATCACAATCGATGTAGCCCATGGTCATTCAGTTTATGTAATTAAGATGATCAAGTACATTAAGGAAAAATTGCCTGATTCATTTTTGACTGCTGGTAACATTGCTACACCAGAAGCCGTACGTGAACTTGAAAATGCCGGCGCTGATGCCACTAAAGTTGGTGTTGGTCCTGGTCGTGCCTGCATCACCAAACTCAAGACAGGCTTTGGTACAGGTGGCTGGCAACTGGCCGCACTTCGTATGTGTAGTAAGGTGGCTTCAAAACCATTAATCGCAGACGGTGGTATTCGTCATAACGGTGATATTGCGAAGTCTGTTCGTTTCGGCGCTACAATGGTAATGATTGGTTCAATGCTTGCAGGACACCAAGAATCTCCAGGTAACGTCATTAAGATTGACGGCAAGACTTATAAACAATACTGGGGCTCAGCTTCTGAAGTACAAAAAGGTGCTTACAGAAATGTGGAAGGTAAACAAATGTTAGTGCCATTCCGCGGCTCAATTAAAGATACTTTGCGTGAAATGCAAGAAGATTTGCAATCATCTATTTCTTACGCGGGTGGTCGTGACCTTAATTCTATCAAGTTAGTTGACTACGTTATTGTAAAAGACAATATTTTTGATGGCGACAGATAGCGGATACTAATGGTTTTCGTTTCAGTTTCATTATTTTCTTGTTAATAATTTTAAGATAGTATAGTTTTATTGTAATTTTTTCGATAGAATAGTATAGGTCTAGTTACTGGAGGGTAGACAGTAACTAGGCTTTTTTTATATTTTCGGGCATTTTTTCAAAAATAATTGGACATCACTCATATTTGTGTTATACTAATTGAGTTGAAAGGCAGACGCGCCCTTAGCGCAACTGGATAGAGTGTCTGACTACGAATCAGAAGGTTGAAGGTTCAAATCCTTCAGGGCGCACTTAAAAACGGGAAATGGCTCAGTTTGGTAGAGCACCTGGTTTGGGACCAGGGGGTCGCAGGTTCGAATCCTGTTTTCCCGATAATATTAAAAGAAGCATTTCCGAGGAAATGCTTCTTTTTTTGTCTTATTGCTTAATTTTATTCTTGCTTGGTTGCTTTTCTAAAGATCACGCGTGTATTCGAGCTAATGTAGTCAAGCAAAGCCAAATCATACGTCTTAACCTGCCCTAGGACATTAACTTTTTGATCACATGGTAAATCACGTTTGGTAATCTGAATCTCGCCTTCATAGCGCTGATACAGGTTATTATCAATCGTCACGCTGCCTTTAGGACGGGCGTAAATATTGTCTTGTGGTTCTGTAGGTAAAAGACGCTTCTCCCTACTCTCCTGCAATCTGACAACGTCACGTGCGACATCAGGTCTATTGTGCCATTCATTTTCAAACAATTCTGGAATATCAGTATCAAGATGCAACGTAATCGCATTCTCTTTTTCATAATTGGTGATTGTCTCGATTGCATCCCTAGTTAATTGCGGATCCCCTACAAAAATGTAGTCACAATCATATCGCTTTAATTCCAAAATTGCAGCCAATGGATTCTCATATCTTTGCTTTTCAAGCGTTGGCAATCCAGCAAAGATTGGACCACGCAACTTGCCATTCCCTGCAATAAAGGCCGCGGTCTTTAAATCGTATTTGTGCAGCCACTTATTTTTCTCATGCATCCAATGAGCTTCAAGTCCAGTCTCAGGCCGTGGGTAGAAGTTATGACCTGCAGTTAACTTTTCAAAATTAGCATTGCTGTATTTCAAATTATCAATGTCATCTTGCGTAATCGTGCTGGCATTAAGCACCACTGGCATCTCTTTAGACAGCTTGGCAATCATTTCAATTGAAAAGCCCTCGTCTACCCGAATACCCGTTAGATTCAGACTCTTGATTTGTTGTACGCTGTTAACATTGATGCCTAGATTCTGCAGGATTGGTTCTGAAACGTCCGCAATAATTTTCAAATCCAACTTTTGACACCAATCAGTCAAATTGGCTAGTCTTTTTAAAATAGTTTCACTATCGGTATCTGCCGCTTCAAGCTGGGTAAATACACACGTGAAGCCACTATTTCGCATCGCTAATAAATAATTGTAATCCTCGGAAGTTAAATCATGTCCGAGATAAACTGAAAAACCTAACATTCTTATCCTCTAAATTTATGAATATCTTTTATATCTATAAGTAAAACGCTTTCTAAACTATCATAGCACAAATTTTTCTTGCTTTTTTGTTTGAAATATTGTTAAATACATATAAATAAATTAAAAAGCTATGAAAAAGACGAGTAAATAATCTAATTCTTTCCAGTGAATTAGTGCTAGTGCGAAACTAATAGACCCTGGATTATTGAAAAACACTTTTAGCAGCTCACCGAACTAACAATTCTTATAGTAGGTTGAGACGTCTCCGGTACGTTACCACGCCGGTGGAGCATGATAGTGCTTCATGAGGAGGTCTATTTATAGACAACATGGGTGGTACCGCGGAAAAAGCCTTTCGTCCCTAACAACTAGGGAGCGAAGGGCTTTTTCTTTACTCTCAACTAAAAACAAAAATAATTTTTAGAAAGAGGATTTTTATGGAACTTATTTTACCTGAAGATTACCGCCCAACTTTAACTGTCCGCGATACCGAAGCTGCAATTGTCTACATTCGTGAGACTTTCCAAGACAAGCTCGCTTCTATCTTAGGCGTTCAAAGAATGTCTGCACCAATGTTTGTCGAAAAAAATACTGGTTTGAACGACAACTTAAACGGTGTTGAACGTCCTGTTGCTTTTGACATGAAGGCTATGCCGAAAGACGATACCATCGAAGTTGTGCACTCTCTTGCCAAGTGGAAGAGATTAGCTCTTAAGAGATACGGCTTCGGTATGCATGAAGGTCTCTACACTAACATGAACGCCATTCGTCGTGATGAAGACCTTGACAACTTCCACTCAATCTACGTTGACCAGTGGGATTGGGAAAAGATCATCCGCAAGGAAGAACGTAACACTGATACTTTGGAAATTACTGTTAACAAGATTTTTAGAGCTATCAAAGAAACCGAAAAATTAGTTTCAGCTCGCTACCCTGGTTCTACTTACCGCTTGGGTGATCACGTTTCATTCATTACTACACAAGAATTGGAAGATCGTTGGCCTGAACTTTCACCAGAAGAACGTGAAGACAGAATCGCTAAGGAAGAAAAGGCTGTCTTTATCATGAAAATTGGTGACAAGTTAAAGCGTAGCGGTAAGCCACACGATGGCCGCGCACCTGACTACGATGACTGGCAATTAAACGGTGATTTAGTCTTCTGGTATGAACCATTACAAAAGAAGCTTGAGATTTCTTCAATGGGTATCCGTGTTAGCGAAGAAAGCTTGCGCGAACAACTTAAGAAAGCCCACTGCGAAGAACGTGCTAAGTTACCATTCCACCAAATGCTTTTAAAGGGCGAATTACCATACACTATCGGTGGCGGTATCGGTCAATCACGTCTCTGCATGCTTTTACTTGGTAAAGCCCACATCGGCGAAGTACAAGCAAGCATCTGGCCAAAAGACATGGTTGAAAAGTGTGAAGCAGACCACATTCATTTACTTTAAAAAACGCAATAAAAAAAGTGCATCAGCTGATGCACTTTTATTTTTTACTCAATTATTTCCGTTCGCTTCTTGAAATCCAAGACATGATCAATGGCAAAATTACGAAGCCGAAGACCATCATTGCGATGGCATACCAGTTAACGCCAACAATTTGACCTGCCGCATTAGCTACACCAAATTGAGCCTTCCAGTTGTATTCAACAAGCAAGAAGACAACGATCACGATTGATAAAATTGGCACAACAACATCCGTCCAGGCGTTCTTGTCTGCCTTCAAGACTTCTTCCTTAGTCTTGCCACGGTAGAATTGAATAACCGCAATTGGCACAACGATGAAACCTAAGAATCTAACCATGGCACTTAAAGTGATCAAGTTAACCATGTTGTATTCAAAGGCCATTGGAATTAAGATTGCCAAACCTACTGAGATAAAGAAGGTTCTAATTGGAAAATTATTCTTAGTTCTCTTAATAAGAGCCTTAGACATTTGACCTTCACGGGCCATTGCTTCCAAGATACGTGGTGCATTAAAGCTAGATGCGACATTAATTCCGAACATGGAAACAAGCGCACCAACCAAGATCACGTCACGCAAGATTTCATTCTTAAAGATAGCAGCAACTGCTACAACTTGCTTAGTTGTCATAAGAGCCTTAGGGTTAAGGACCATAGCAACTGCTACAACGCCAATATAAACTACCGCAATGATCAAAATAGCCAAAGGAATTGCACGTGGCAAGTTCTTTTCAGGATCCTTCATATCATCGGAACCTGAAGCTACTGATTCAAAACCAGTAAAGGCATAAAACGCTGAAACGATAGCCATAACGAAGGTCGTAGTAGTTAAAGTGGGTACAATTTTTTGACCATTTTGGGTAATTTGATCAACCTCAGATAAGTTGCTTGATGCACCTGTGGTAATTAATAATATTACCCCGGCAATAATGATTAAAACTAAGGCAGCCAACTTACCAATAGTGGCCAAGTTCATCACCCACTTCAATACACGTTGACCAAATAAGTTAATAATCGTAATGATAGCCATCAAGATTAAGAAGCCAACCGTTACGTTTAATGCTTTATTTGGGTCGCCGCCAAAAATAGAAATGGTCGACTTAATAACTCCGACAGCCATTACACCCCATGCAACGCTGGCTGAGAAGTAACGCAAGACACCCATGTAGAAGCCGACCTTTTCACCAAAAGCGGCCTTAGAGTAGGCATAAGCGGCGCCTGATTTAGTTACATATTTTGATGCGGCCGCAAACGAAACTGCCAAAATTGAGGCAAAGATTGCGGCAATAAAGTAAACAATTAAGGCTTTAGAACCGGCTTGTTGAACCACACTACCTGGAGTTAGGAAAATACCTGAACCGATAATAGCGTTAATGGCCAGCAAGACAATTGACCAGAAGCCTAATTTATCTCCTGTTTTCTCATTCATTTAATGTTCCCTTTTCTTATTTTGCATTCTCAATTACAAATTTGAATAAATTATTCATGAAGGCAACTTTAGGATTACGGTGCAGCATTTCCGGATGCCATTGAACCGCGATCACATTGCCTTTTTTGTTTTCCAACCCCTCAACTACACCATCTGGAGCAGTTGCGGAAGCAATAAGATCTGGAGCGACATCTTTAATTAATTGGTGGTGGAATGAATTAACTCTAAATTCTGTCTTACCCAAAACTTTAGCCAATTTACTATCTTCTTTTACCTTCATTCCATGAGTTGGCAGGTCAGGCGTATGACCTTGCATGTGCTTCAAAGTTAATTCTTTGCGGTAAGAAAGATCTTGATAAAGCGTGCCGCCGTGCGCAACGTTAATGATTTGAGCGCCACGACAAATACCAAGAACCGGAATTCCATTTTCTTCGGCCAATTTAAGCAAGCGCATATCAAAGTGATCACGCTCTGGCCAAGTTGCGCCAATTTTTTGTAAAGGTTCTTCACCGTAACCATGTGGATCAACGTCGTGACCACCAGAAAGGATTAAACCTTGGACATGGTTAAGTTGTTCCCTAATTACCTCATCATCCTCAGTAAACGGAATGATGTAAGGCACACCGCCATTTTGTACTACTGAATCAACGTAGTCTTCGTTTACATAGCTACGATGATATCCTGGAAAAATACCTCCATCGTCGATAATTACGGAACCAGAGATTCCAATAATTGGTTTACTCATACTTACTCCTCCTTACTTACTTTTAATACGTGATTAATATTATAGTTAATCTACCAAAAAAGTCCAATTAATATTTGTAATTGGACTTATAAGTTTAGCTTATTTTAAATTTTGATGTCTATTTAGCCTTTTTACGATGCTTAATTACATAAACTACAGCTGCCACGATCAAAACAATGGCACCAACTGTAACTGAAACACGTGTCTCCGGATTAATGAACATGAAGATTACGATTAAAGTTAACATGAACAAAGCAAAGTAATTCGAATATGGATATAGTGGCAATTTAAATGGATGCTTTTCCATTAAATGCGGATTCTTACGTCTAAATCTTAATTCTGCAAGCAAGATAACGAACCATGCCACCATTCCTGGTAAAACTGAGGAACTATAAATAATGACAAAGACGTTTGCCAAAGACTTATTAAAGAATTGAATAATCACATTCAACATAAAGCCCAAGAAAATTCCTGACGTAATACCGATAATTGCGTGACTTGGAACAATTCTCTTTGACACGTACTTAAATGTTTTTGGCGCTTCACCTTCATGAGCCAATTTATAAAGCATGCGACTTGAAGAATAAATACCTGAATTAGCCCCTGATAAAGCTGCGGTTAACACAACGAAGTTAATTACAGAAGCTGCGGCCGTAATCCCTACTTTAGCAAAGGTATTTACAAATGGTGAACCAATACTGCCAAGTTCGTTCCAAGGATAGATGGTCACAATTACGAAGATAGCTCCTACGTAAAAGATTAAGATTCGCCATAAAACAGATTTAACACTCTTCACAATTGCTTCTTGAGGGTGGGCTACTTCACCAGCAGAGATCCCAATTAGTTCGATCCCCTGGTAAGAACCAACGATAATGGCCATTGAAAAAATGAAGCCTTTTACACCGCCTGTGAAAAAGCCACCATGACTCCATAGGTTAGAAAAACCAACTGGGTGTCCGCCATTACCAAAGCCGAATAAGATGACCATAAAGCCTAATACAATCATCAAAATAATCGTGACTACTTTGATCATCGCAAACCAGAATTCTAGCGTTGCATACGCTCTAGCACTGGCTAAATTGGCTAGCAATAAGAACAAAATAATGACTATACCAGCAATCCAGTCACTTGTACCAGGCCACCAGAAACGCAAATATTCTGTAGTCGCCACAACTTCTGAAATACCTACAACGATATATTGAAAGACATTTGCCCACTCTGCCAAATATCCGGCAATTGGATGCACGTGTGTTGAGGCATAATCCGCAAAAGAACCAGTACCAGGATCAACATAGAGCATTTCTCCCAGAGCTCGCATTACGATATATAAAATCAATCCTACAAACATGTAAGCAAGCAGTACTGATGGACCAGTCCACTTAATAGTTGAAGCTGATCCCATAAATAGACCCACTCCGATCGCTCCCCCGAGCGAGATCATTTCCATTTGTCCGGCCGTCATCGACCGCTTTAATTCAGGTGCTTTCTTCGCCATACACAACTCCCCTTCTTAGCATCTGCAAAAAATTACCTAGGAAATACTTTCATTCTTCTTGATAAAACTATAACTAATCGCCAAAATTACGACAAAAATAATCGAAATAATTAAAGCCAATTTTGTTGATTCAATAAAGAACAGCAAAATTAAAATTGCAACATAAAATGCAATTGTGAGCCAGCTAGTCAAAGGATAACCAGGCATTCTAAATTCACCGAGGTTGTCCTTATTTTGTCTACGGTACACAACATGCGCAGCCATGATCATGATCCAAACGATAACGAAACAGATGGTAGAAACTGTCGATACCACATCGAAGATCCTAGCTGGCATGACATAGTTCAATATTACCACTACAAATAAAATCGTCGATGAAGTCATTAAAGCATTCATTGGAATAGCTTTACTTGTTAAATTGCCCAACTTCTTAGGAGCATGACCGTTACGTGCCAATGAATAAAGCGAACGACTCGTTGAAAAAATTGCGCTGTTAGTAGCAGATAATGCAGCTGTCAAAACGACAAAGTTCAAGATTCCTGCTGCAGCGGTAATGCCAATTCCTGTAAATACTTGGACAAACGGACTAGACGTCGTTTTAATTTGGTTCCATGGATAAACTGACATAATAGCCAGCATTGATCCAACATAGAAAAGCCCAATTCTGACTGGCAAAGTGTTGATTGCCTTTGGAATATCTTTATGCGGATCAGCTGTTTCACTAGCAGTTTGACCTACGATTTCTACCCCAACAAAGGCAAAAACTACCATTTGAAAAGAGAGCAAAAAGCCCCAAATTCCGGTTGGGAAAAAGCCGCCGTGACTAACTAAATTGGTTAGCGAAACGGTGCCGCCCTTAACCTTGGTTTGCAGCACGATCATCACAGCACCCGTAACGATTAGTGCAACGATAGCGATCACTTTGATCATGGAGAACCAGCTTTCAAGCTCCCCAAATAGACCTACATTAACCATGTTAATTAGCATTAATAAAACGACGATGACCAGTGATCCGACCCATTGCGGCAGCCATGGAAACCAGTAACGCAGATAGATCCCTGTAGCGGTCAAATCGGCCATGGTCAAACTAAGCCAGCAGGCCCAATAGGTCCAGCCTGCTACAAATTCGGCACGCTTACCTAAATACTTTTTAATCGATTCCAAAAATGAGTGGCTGTCGGGATCGGCTAAAATCAATTCGCCTAACGCACGCATCATAAAGAACGTGATAATCCCGACAATCAAATACGACAAAATAATCGAGGGTCCGGCACTGTGAATGGCCGAACCTGACCCTAAGAATAAGCCTGTACCAATGGCGCCCCCTATTGCGATCATTGTTACATGACGGCTTTTCAGTCCCCGTTTTAACTTTTTACTCTCATTCACAGTGTCACCTTCCCTAAGTAGAAAAAAGGAGCGACCGACAATGAAACGGGCGCTCCATCAAAATTCTTTTTGTTTTGAATTATAAAGCCATCTTACTTTTTGCGCAATTCTTTTTTGGCATGATTATTCAAGTAAGCAGTAAAAATCAGAATTGCGATCGCTACCAAGCCAAAGACGATTGCACTTACATCTAGTACTCCCATCATTGGGAAGCAAGCAATGATCTCAAGCACCATCAAAGCGGTAGTAATCCGGGCCACTTTACCGCGATAAAACTTCAACCAATTGATCACCGCGTAAACGATGTCTAAAACTACCAGAAGCAAGATTCCATAAACAAAGACATATTGTCCCCAAAGTGGCAAAGCCCAAATTGATGCGCCACTTGTTTCTAGCATAATGATTAACATAAATGCAATAAGTCCTACTTCCAGGCTGAGCACGATACGCATAAACACTAGTAACAGTTCCATGTTGCTGTGATCCATCTCTAAGTTAAAGTAGATTAGGCCCAGAATCGCAGGCGAAGCAAGTAGAACCACCAATAGTGAATAAAGTGCGCTATTAATTTGCCCTATACCCAGTGGCATCCCTGATAGAGCTTGGTCAAGCGTAAAGAAAATCGTAACCATCAAAGCTACAATCATCACTACTCGAACCCAATATTTTTTATCCGCAAACCAAAACGAAATAGCCGCAATAAAGTATGCAATTCCAAAAATGGCTGCTTCAACAGCTGAATAACTTGGCCAGCGCAAAATGAAAGCTAGGATTCCTGATGCAATGGCCAAAACTGACAATATTATTTTGATAATTAAATCAAATGTTTTCTTATTCATATTCCTATCTCTTTACTCGAATTGTATTACTTTCATTATAACAAAAAGGATATTTCCGAAGAAATATCCTTTCAGTTTAATATACTTTGAATTGATTGAATGGCCAGTATCTTAGCTTAACGACACCCACAATGTTCTTACGCTTGATCGTACCGATATAACGACTATCCTTTGAAACACTTCGGTGGTCACCCATTACGAAGTAGGTTCCTTTAGGAATACGGTTTTGTTGATTAATATATGTTAATTGCGACTTGGTGTAGTATTGCGCAAATTGGCGTGATCTAGCAAGTGACTTCATTGTGAAGTTTTGCGTAGCTGCAAAGCTAGTATCAGTTGCAGTGTCTTCCATCTTCCGGCCTTGAGCCAGCCATGGTTGAGCCAACTTCTTGCCATTGATATAAATTTGATTGTTCTTGCTGACGATCTTTTCGCCAGGAAGACCGATCACACGCTTAATATACAAAGCACCTGGTTCATCCGGTGCCTTAACGATTACTACTTCACCACGTTTAATTGCGGCATGACGCACAGAAATTAAACGTTGTCCGTTTTCAAAACTCGGTTCCATTGATGGGCCGGAAACTGTATCGTTGCTCAAGACAAAGCGGAAGAGCAAGAAAAAGATCCCCATTAACACGGCCCAAATAATTACTACATCAAGGACAAATCTGCCCCATGATTCATTTTCTTCTTTTTGTTTAGCCATATAAATCTCCAATAGTTTTTTTACTTAGAATACAGCTAAACACAAAATTTAGCAAAAAAGCCGTGATAACAAAAAAAGGATATTCCCGGGGGGAATATCCTTTTAATAATTAACTACTAATTAGTCTTCTCTCTTGTCGTCAGCCTTAGCTTCGTCTTCCTTAACCTTTTCTTCAATCTTTGGAGAAATGTCGAAGATTGCTTTGCCGTTCAAGTACAAGTGCTTGTCGTCAGCAGTAAATTCAACCTTCTTAGTGTCAGGTTCTCTTAAGATCAACTTAGCAGCTGGAGTTTCAAGGTTTTGTTCAACAACTCTTCTAAGTGGACGAGCACCGAACTTCTTGTCGTAACCCTTTTCTGCCAAGAATGCCTTAGCTTTGTCTGAAACTTCAACAGTTACACCCTTCTTAGCAAGTACGTGAGACATCTTCTTCAAGTAAATGTTGATGATCTTGCCCATGTCTTGTTCAGTAAGTGAGTTGAATGGAACGATTGCGTCCAAACGGTTCAAGAATTCAGGTCTGAAGTAGTTTTCAAGAGCTGAGATTAACTTGTCTTGGTCAACCTTGCCGTCTTCAAGAAGCTTGTCTGAGAAGCCTGCGTTTGAAGTCATAATCAAGATAGTGTCTTTGAATGAAACGGTTCTGCCTTGTGCGTCAGTCAAACGACCATCGTCCATAATTTGGAGAAGTGCGTTGAAGACTTGTGGGTTAGCCTTTTCAATTTCATCGAACAAAATCAATGAGTATGGTTGGTGACGAACTTTTTCAGTTAATTGACCACCTTCACCGTAGCCAACGTAACCAGGAGCTGAACCGATTAACTTGTTAACAGCCATCTCGTCTTGGTATTCACTCATGTCCAAACGGATTAAGTGGTCTTTGTTACCAAATAATTGGATAGCTAATTGCTTAGCAAGTTCAGTCTTACCAACACCAGTAGGACCAGTAAGTAAGAATGAACCAGTAGGACGATCGCTGTCTTTAAAGATTTGCTTACGAGCAATAGCGTCAGTAATTACATCGATTGCTCTGTCTTGGTCAATAACGTTTTGCTTTAACTTCTTAGCAAGGTCTAAGTTCTTTTGAGCTTCGTCAGCGTGGAGTTCGCTCATAGGAATCTTAGTCTTTTGCTCAATAATTTCGTAGATGTCTTTCTCAGTTACTTCTGGAGTATTCTTAGTGTCTACGTTCTTAAGTTGCTTTTCAAGGTCAGCAATCTTGTTCTTAATTTCTGAAGCCTTGTCGTAGTCTTCAGCCTTAGCAGCTTCTGACTTCTTAGCTTCAAGAGCATTGATTTGATTCTTCAAGCTCTTTTCATCAGTTGGTTGTACAAGCAAAGCCTTCTTAGCACCAGCTTCATCCATCAAGTCGATGGCCTTGTCTGGTAAGTAACGACCTTGAATGTATCTTTCTGATAATTCAACGGCTAATTTAAGGCTGTCGTCAGTGTATTTTACGTGGTGGTAGTCCTCGTATTTCTTCTTCAAGCCTTCCAAAATCTTAACAGCTACATCAGTAGTAGGTTCTGGAACTTGTACAGCTTGGAATCTACGTGATAATGCTGGGTCTTTTTCAATTCTTTGGAATTCGCTTGTAGTAGTAGCACCGATTAACTTCAAGTCACCGCTTGCAAGAGCTGGCTTCAAGATGTTAGCAGCGTCACCGTTGTTGTTTTCTGAATCAGTAGAACCTGCACCTACAATGTTGTGTAATTCGTCGATGAATAAAACAATGTTAGGATCACTCTTAGCTTTGTCGATAACTTTCTTAAGTCTCTCTTCAAAGCTACCACGAAGGCTTGAACCAGCAACCATGTCGTTAATATTTACTGAAATAATGTGCATGTTTGCCATCTTAGCTGGAACGTTGCCAGAAGCAATTCTTTCAGCCAAGCCTTCTACGATAGAGGTTTTACCAACACCAGCAGGTCCAATTAAAACTGGATTGTTCTTCTTACGTCTTGATAAAATTTCGATTACGTTATCGATTTGTTCATCACGACCGATAACTGGGTCGAATTTGTTGTTCTTTGCTTCTTCAACTAAATCTTCACCAATTGGTTTTTCATTTGGATTTTGAGGATTTTGTTGAATAGTTTGTGGGGTTGCTCCCATGTTGCTTGAGTAGTTAATTGGAATTGAACCTGAGTTGCTATTTCCATTGCCACTTCTCTTGCCGAAGTCGTCATTAAAGAATGAGCTGTTCAATTCGTTAAATAAGTTGTCAAAATCATTGTCAAAGTATGCCATATATGCAAACACTCCCTATAAATAAATTTAAGTCTTTTTAGCACTCGATGCCTTTGAGTGCTAACTTATTACATTTATTAGTATAGCAGGTTATCCACAGAATGCAAGCTTTTTTCTGAAGGTTTTCCACAATTTCTTTATTTTTTGTGATTTAGAAAATAAAAAGTGCAATAAGCACTGGTATATCAGCGTTTATTGCACTTCACAAATTATAAAGAATTTCTTAAGATAATCAGTTTATAACTAATTTTTGTTGAGCTTTCAAAGAGACTTATCCACAGGATAATAAAAAAACTCTTATCTCATGACACCTACATTATTGTCTTTTCTTATTAGCTTGTCTAGGGGGCCGCAAGTTTTTATTCTTCTTTTCTAGTAAATATTGTTTGATCAAGCGCACAACCTGTTCATTCTGTGGCAGGTCCGAGTGATCGGCTTCTGAACCGGTTACTGTCATGGCCGTGTAGCTCTTTACCTGATTTTGGAAAATATACTTTCCGGCTGCAACACTTGCTTCCGGCACAATCCCGTCGGATTCATAGCTTTTACCACCGGATAAAGAATAAACAACCAAATTCTTTGGCAACTTATTTTTATTCTTGATAAAGTCTTCAAGCATTTGCGTTCTATACTTCAAATTGCTTTCACTAAAATTATATGGCGTCCCCAACGTCATCAGACGCTTCATTTTGATTTCATTAGCATAACTAGAATAGTAATGCTCCAGCCAATATGTCCAAATCAGACCGCCATTTGAGTGACCAAATGCCTTGAAATTATTGAAATGATAATTTTGCGTCAATGTGTAAAAAGCCTGATCAAGCCAGCCTGCTTGCTTTTTGATGTTGCTATAGCCGTCATGATTATTTTGAAAACCTACTACAATAATTGGTTCATTATCATCTTTATCAATGGCACCGGAATAAGACAATGTGCCTTTTGTTGAAACCTTAATCTTTAACACACTATGCTTAGTTGCTGTTTTGCTATTCAGTTGTCTAACTAATTGATTGAATCGTTCCGTGGTAGCACTTGAGCCTGGCACCATAATAACTGGTGATAACATGGACTTTTGCCTTTGTGCTCGAGCCCAGTTATCTTTTTTCATCCAAGAGTAGCCCGGAATAGCTAAAAGAATAACCAGCAATAAAGTTAGGATTAACCATTTTAGGTTGGGATTTTTACTCATTCTTTTGTTCACGTTCTCTCAGACCTTTCTCGATTCTTTGGCCCAATGAGGCAATTGGGATAAGCATCACGATATCCAATATAAATAGCAAGATTGAAAATACTAAATTAACCCAGTTCCCGTTAGAGCCAAAAAATGAAATTAAGATACCTGGCGTCCCTCTTAGCACTGGATACACGCATGGAGCAATAATATGCAGTGCAATTGCCGCTGAAGCTAATAAAACATTGACCACGGGAATAATAATAAATGGTAAAAACAAAACTGGATTCAAAATAATCGGCATCCCTACCATTAAGCCCCAATTAGAGTTAAAGACTACCGGCAATAAGTTAATTTTGGCAATATTCTCATTTTGCTTATTTTCACGTACAAGCAGAATAATTACTATCAAAGCAAGACCAACACTAGCTCCGCCCATCCAAGCATATGGATAAACTAACGAACTACCCAGGAATTTGTGGGGAACGTCCCAGGCGCTGCCATGTTTTAAAGCATAATTCAGATTTGCCATTGCGGCAGTATTAACGGCTGAATTAGACAAAGCATTCAGTGGATAGCCAATACCAATCCAGCTTAGGAACATTACTACTATCAATAGTAGGATAATTTCAAATAAATTATTTGAATTTTCCACCTGCGCTACCAAGGTCTTAAAAGTATCCGAACTCATAATTCTGATTTGCAGTTCATAAATTGAAACACCTAAAATCAGACCGCCTAAGATCGACACTGACGCTGGTAATAGCGCATTCCACGCCCTTTTTCGAATGCGACTAGTATGTTCAAACTCAATCGGCTCATGATCTTTACCTAACCAGTGAAAAATCTGGCCAACAACATACCCTATCAGCAAAGCCAGCAACATGGCATTTACTTTTAAAATACTGGCAGAAAACGGCGAGCGATTACCGGTTGTGTCGCCCAAATTATTAGCATAGGCACAGAACATAATTACAATAACGGCGGTCATACCGACCGAAGTGGAATCTTTCTTATATAAACGCGCCGTATATCTTGCCGAAAAATATGCTGCATATAAGCCAAATAGCCCAAAAGTAGCTCGCACCATTCCGCTGCTGATAAAAGCACCAGCATACCAAATATCGTCTGGCATAGTTTTATCAAAATTCAAAACATTATAAATAAAGCTATCTGGTGAAAAAACAGCATTTCGCATAAGTTGAAAGTATGCACCAATAATTGCGATCGGCATCAGCATAACCAGCGTTCGCTGAAAGACTCTGAAGATCGATAATCTTCTTATTTTTAATAGCAAATTTGCTAACTTATCTACCATAGTATTTTCCTTTATATAGTGCTTACAATTATGTTTAAATAAAGTTATAACGACATTATACAATTATGCTAGAAAGATGATAATCATGGCTTACATTGAACTTAAAAATAATACCAAAATTTATCAATCCGGCGATACGCAAATCTATGCCAACAAAGATATCACCTTCTCTGTCGCCAAAGGAGAATTAGTCATCATCCTTGGCTCATCTGGTGCCGGCAAATCTACTTTGCTTAACATTCTAGGCGGCATGGAGCCTAATACCAGTGGTGATGTTATCGTTGCTGGCAAAAATATCGCTGGCTATAACGCTAAAGAGCTGACGACGTATCGGCGCAACGACATCGGTTTCGTTTTCCAATTCTACAACTTAATTCCTAACTTAACGGCCAAAGAAAATGTGGAATTAGCTGCACAAATCGTACCGGATGCGATGGACGCAGACGAAGCGCTAAAATACGTCGATTTGGGCGATCGTGAAAACAACTTTCCGGCTCAACTATCTGGTGGTGAACAACAGCGTGTAGCTATCGCTCGTGCCATTGCCAAAAAGCCAGAGTTGCTTTTATGTGATGAACCTACAGGAGCACTCGACTACCAAACTGGTAAACGTATCTTAAAGATCCTGCAAAACATGAGCCGCGAGAATGGTTCCACCGTTTTAATCGTTACTCATAACGCTGCTATTGCTCCAATTGCCGACAAAGTGATCCGCATCCACGATGGCAGCATTCAGGATATTCACATTAATAAAAAGCCTGCTGATATCAGTACTATTGAATGGTAGGTGAGCAAAATGCGTAAAACAATTCTATGGAAGGATGCCTTCCAGGCCATAACGCATTCCTTAGGCCGTTATATCGCCATTATTTTATTAATTGGTTTGGGTACTTTTGCCTTTACTGGTTTAAAAATGGCGGGCCCTGATATGCGCGCCACGGGTGCCGACTTTTTTAACAAACACAATCTGGCCGACGTTACGGTTACCTCCAACTATGGAATCAACTCCACCGATCGAATGACGATTCGGAATTTGCCGGAGGTTAAGCAAGCGAGTTTTGGCTATTTTCAAGATGTAAAAAATAAGCACAATAACGACACATTGCGCGTTTTCTCTCAGTCAAACAATATTTCCAGTTATGAATTAACTAAAGGAAAATTCCCTGCCAATAAAAGTGAAATTGCTCTGACTTACCTGCTTAACAAGAAATACCACATTGGGCAGAAAATCACTTTTGCTAAACCGGGCATTTTGAAGAATAAGACCTACAAGATAGTTGGTTTTGTTAAATCAAGTGAATTTTTGGATAAAAACCAGATTGGGCAAACCAACATCGGCAACGGCCGTTTAACTGGGATCGCCGTTACAACTGCTAATGCATTTGCCTCTCCTGTTTATCAAGTTTCACGTGTAACTTTTAAAAATACGCAGAATTTAAGTCCATTTAGCGTAACCTACCGGAACCGGGTTTATCGCGATCAAAATAAACTGCAGAATGCTTTAAACAAGAATCGCGCCGATAAGTATCAAAAGTACGTCCAGCTTTATCAAAATCAGTACCGTAAAAAAGCGGCTGAGCAAATGATGAAACGGGGCATCCCGATCAATTCAGCCGAGATCAAGGTACCTAAAAACAAAATCAAGATTGCCTACCCTAGCTACACCATCAGCAGTCGTGAAGAAAGCCAAGGTTACGCATCTTACCGTGCCGATTCCGAACGTGTCGAAGTCTTAGCCAATGTCTTCCCAGTCTTCTTGTTCGCAGTCGCCGCACTAGTCAGCTTGACTACCATGATGCGCTTTGTGGAAGAAGAACGAACGAATATCGGTACACTAAAAGCACTGGGCTACGGCAACGGCGCGATTGCGATTAAATTCCTGCTTTACAGTACTTCTGCTGCGGTCATTGGTGTCGCACTCGGAGCAAGTTTGGGTTACACATTTTTACCTAACCTAATCATCAAGGCATACCTAGCTAGTTCAACGCTAGGTACCGGCTATGAGCTTAATTTTGCCTGGAGTCCTTTGCTTATTTCACTAGCTATTGCCCTAATTTCAACGACAGTAGTTTCAATGTTTACGCTGCACAATACTTTGAAGGAGAAGCCTTCGGCACTGCTTTTGCCTAAGCCACCTAAAAATGGCTCACGGATCTTGCTTGAACGCATCCCTTGGATTTGGAATCACATGAACTTTTCATCCAAGGTGACTGCCCGCAACATTTTCCGCTACAAAAGCAGAATGCTCATGACGATCTTCGGCGTTGCAGGTTGTACTGGCCTTTTAGTAATGGGCTTCGGGATTCGCGACTCTTTACAGGGCATCGGCAATATTCAATATTCAACTATTCAAAAAAATGACGTAATTGCGTTAAGAAGCAGTAATGTCACAAAGAAAGAACAAAATAAATTAGATAATCTGCTAAAAGAAAAAGATATTAAACAGTCTAATGCAATCCAGTACCAACAATTAACCAAGCACATTGCCAGCAGCGGTTCGACCGAAAATGTGATGTTGATGGTACCTAAGTCAAATAAGAATTTTAAAAAATCGATCAATTTAAGAGAACGTCAATCAAAGAAGAAACTGCAATTGACCAATAATGGCGTAATTATTTCGGAAAAATTGGCCAATATTTTAAATGCTAAAAAAGGTTCGACCATTTCTCTTAAAAACAGCCACGGTAAAACATACCGCTTCAAAGTCAACGGCATTTGTGAAATGTACCTAGGGCACTACATTTTCATGAATCAACAAGAATATGAAAAAGCTACTGGCAAAAAATATGCTACTAATGCATATTTGGTCACCATGAGAAAACACTCTTCTGCTTTCATCAATCGCGTCAGTCGTAAGCTGGTTAAGTCTGCTGCAATTGAAACAGTAATTTCCAGTTCCGCCAACAGAAGATTGCTAGGTAGCTTCACAGGTAGTTTGAACGAAGTTATCTTCATTTTGATTTTGATTTCAGGAATGCTAGCCGTTGTGGTTATCTACAACTTGACTAACATTAACGTAGCTGAAAGAATCCGTGAGCTCTCCACGATTAAAGTGCTAGGCTTCTACGATAATGAAACGACTATGTACATCTACCGTGAAACGATCATTTTGTCTGGTCTTGGCATCATCGTAGGCTTCGGCTTTGGTTGGTGGCTGCACCACTTTATCATCACGAGTCTGCCGCCAGATGTAGCAATGTTTGATCCGAATATGTATCCAATGAACTTCGTCTTCTCGGCCCTCATCCCTGCCATGATCACGGCCGCATTGGCCATCGTCGTTCACCAAAAGATCAAACGCATCAACATGCTAGATGCTTTGTCATCTATCGATTAATGGCTACTATGCTATAATTATTTTCATAAGAAAAGGTGGAGTAAAAAATGGCAAGAAAACACTTTGAAATGAACAGTGATGTTCGTAAATTAATTGATAAATATAGTGAAGTTCATGATGTTGATTTTAGCGAGTTAGTCAACAAAGCTTTGAAATTCTACCTTGTTAACCAAATGAACTATAAGGATGTTAAAGATGCTTTACGGGACTCAGACGATGAAGTGTCTAAGTACGTTGATGAAACCATGCGCTCCAGTATGGGTGATATTAACAGAAGATATTAATTAAAAAAGCCAACAAGAAAATTCTTGTTGGTTTTTTCTGTCTAAATTTTCATTTTATTGGTAATGCTTGTATTTGTAATAGCGATACCCAATCTTTTTGCCGAAGATTGTTTCGGACGTTCCCATCCAGTTGGCAATCAAAATATAAATGCTTAAGAATGCCAAACCGAAAATTGCGAGGTAGATAAAACTGCCCATGCGGCCCAAATTATTGAAACGATAGCCGAAAAGAAATTGGTAAACGAATAACAAAACAATATAAATTTCGTTAGAAACGATAATTGGGAGTAAGCTTCTCAGCTTTACGCCATAAGTCTTGTCAAGCTTGTGGTAGCTGAGCAAAATTACAATTAAGAATGCGATATCGGTAGAAAGAATTGCGCCGTCTGCACTCATCAGCATCGTCATTGGTACCTGTAAGATAATTTTGATCAAAATACCCCACATCATGTAAATCACAGCTAATTTATTCATATTTAAAGCAAGAAGCAAAGTAAGTGAGTTCATGACCAATCCTGCAAGTAGACTCTGCACGATATTTTCTACAAGGTAATATGCACCAAGGCTATCGTGTGAAAATAGTACTGAATAAACTGGTGATGAAGCAAAGGCACCAAGTGCTACTACCGGAAGAAGGACAAATAGAAGTAGTCTGTAGTTCTCTAAGAGCAGTTTTCTGATGCTTTCGACGCTATCCTTGGATTTATACCTAAGCCCTGCTAAAAGCGGCAGACTCGTCTCAGAAACAGCTGTAGCGAGTGAAATAATCACCGTAGTGATCTTACTTGGGTTAGCTGAGAAAATCGTGTAGAGGTAACTAACATAGGTTGTGCTCATGTGGTTGAAACTGATCAAAATTTGTTTAAACAAAAGTTGGTCGACCAGCTGCGTCACGGTAATAAAGGAACCAAGCAAAACAAATGGAATTGAGGCATACCATAAATTAAGCAAACTCCGTGAGACGTTGTTTAAGGCACGTGGAGTGCTTTTATCGATTAGGTCCTTATAATGACCCCTTTGCTTACGCATATACGCAAAAAGGTACAAATAACTGGCAATAGCGCCGACACAGGCACCGAATACACTAAAGTAAACAGCAGTCACATAGTTGTGATGGAAAACTTCAATGACCAAAAATGTAGATAAAAGAATAAAGAGGATTCTAGCGAATTGTTCCCATAATTGGGAAATTCCGTACGGCTTCATATCGTTATTTCCCTGAAACCAGCCTCTCACCATACTCATTGATGGCAAAATTACTACGGCTGGAACCAATACACGAATGGAAATAGTCGCACTGGCAACGGAATCTACCGGACTGTTTTTAGCAATAATTGGTGCCGTTACATAAAGCAAAACACCACAGGCTAGTCCCATGACGAACATGATGATCAGTCCCAGTTTAGTAATGTATAAACTATCCTTGTATCTATTTTGCGAATTTAACTGTGATACTTCCCGGGCAATAACTGAAGGAAGCCCTGCAGTACCAATAGACAAAAAAAGCGCATATGGGGTGTATGAAGAATTGAACAGAGCCTGTGCGTTTAATTGGTTGTGGTAACTGCCAAGCATGATTAACCACGGAATTAAATAAACGACTCCCAGTATTCTAGATACGATACTACCGAATGATAGCCATAAAGAGCCGGATAAGATTTTTTTATTCAACAGAAAAGCCTCAAATCTACGTTAGTTTCAATATTGCCTTCTTAATTATACGTGGAAATTCGATTTTTGGGGAATAAAGTGGATAAAAGCCGAACTTTTTTAGAAAAAATTTAGCTTATTTTCTTCTTCAAATAATACAATTTGATTACATTATTTACTATAATGTTACTTCTAGTTTATTTTACCGTTAGTTCTCTTGACCCAGTACGTTATTCCTATTATCCTTGAAATGTTTCTATGAAGATAAAATTTAAACTAACAATTAAAGAATAATATTCGGGGGAATAAAGTTGTCATTAAAGAAGAGATTTATTACAAAATTAGCACTTGTTGCTGCATTATCAACTACTTCAGTTGCTGTAGTTAACATCTTACATACTCAAACCAAGACTGTTCAAGCTTCAACTACTTCAGTTGCTGCTCGTTCACTTGGTATCGACGTTGCAAGTTACCAAAGTGCTGATCTTTCAACTCATGCAAAATCAGGTGCTAAGTTTGCCGTAGTTAAGGTTAGTGAAGGTACTAGTTACAGAAACCCTAAGGCTAGTGCACAAGTTGCTAGTGCACGTGCACAAAACATGATGCCAATGGGCTACCACTTCGCTACTTTCAGTGCTAACAGCGCTGTTGCTAAACGTGAAGCAAACTACGCAGTCGCTTCAGCTAAGGCCGTAGGTTTTGCACCAGGTTCATACCTTGCTTGTGACTATGAATCAGGCGATGGTAACAACATCAACATGGGTAAGAGCGTTACTGCTAACGCAATCATTGCCTTCATGCAACAAGTTAAGTCAGCAGGCTACAAGCCACTTTTATACGCAAGTTCATCAGTTTTGAGAAATAACATCAACACCAACGCTGTTATTAACCAGTTCCCTAACAGTTTATGGGTTGCTTCATACGCAGTTGCTGGCCGTATCGACAAGCCAAACTTCAGCTACTTCCCATCAATGAAGGGTGTTTCAATTTGGCAATTTGCTGATAACTGGCGTGGTCTTAACGTAGACGGTAACATCAACGTATTGCCACTTACTTCTTCATCATCAAGTGCCGTTTCTCAAGCTCCTACTAAGAGCTCAACTAAGGCTCGTGTGTTGAAGCACGCAGCTCGCGTTTACGACAAGAACGGTAACCGTAGATTTGACCGTAAATCAGTTAAGAAGAACACTACTGTTACTACCCACGGTAAGAAGAAGACCATTAATGGTGTTAAGTACTACCGGATCGGTAAGAATGCTTACGTTAAGGCAGCTAACCTCTACTAATATTAATAAAGATTAACAACAAAACACCAGGTAAGAAATTTACCTGGTGTTTTTTCATGCTTAATTTATTTTTTTACTTTAAGTATCTGTCACCGGCCAAGTTACGGTAGAAGTTAGCCTTAGCAGTTTGGTAATATGGGATAACCCACAAAAGACCGATACCAGCTGGAATACTACCAAGAATATACCAACCAAGGAAACTTAAATCAAAGATAAACAAGTCCATCTTGTGTCCGTTCATTAATTCCTTGCTGGCATTAATTCCATCGGTAGCACCAACTGATTTACCACTAGCCACCATGTCGCTAACGATGTATGGCGTCATTGCATATGAATATCCCTTAACGATACCAGGGATAATCAGCAATAAACTCCACAAGAATGTGAAAATACTGGTCATCACGTAGTTAATACATTCTGGACCAAAGCGATTTTCGGTGAAAACTGAAAAGGCAGCGATATATGGCTTCTCTTCGCTTGTATCTTCATTATCTCTTAAGCTTAAAAATGAAATTGCCAAACTTAATGCGATAAAGTCGGCAACCCAAGCTAAGATGCCACCTATTGGGCTAAGAAATTGGAAAAATACATTATTTCCATCGTAATCCATATAAAAACTATCAAACTTGTGACCGCCTGAAGTTAAAATCCAGACAACTAAGCCGTTAATCAAAGCGATAACAACAGCCCAAGTCCAATTGCCGCGAAGAGCATGCTTAGCGTTATCCTTTAATTCCTTTCGTGTAGTAGACATTTATTTCCTCCCACTTTCAAATAAGTATTATTATTAAATTATATACAATATTCAGAAAAAATTGCATCAAAAAAAGCCTAATTCCACCAACAACGGAACTAGGCTCACACAGTGTTGACCGCCACCTCTGACCACATATAGAAGATAACATTTTCGCTACCGGAGAAAATGACTACTATCAGTGGCGGTACATGAAGATTTTAGCATTCAAAAAAATAAAAAACAAGCGATATGGCGTTAATCGCAAATATTGTAATTTTTCTTTGTTAAAAAATTGCAATTAAGCCCGATATAACGGCCGCAATTACAATTACATACGTTGCAACTGCCTGAGGTGAACTAGATAATGGTTTATTTTCTGCCTTGAGTTTCTTTCTAATTTGTTCTGCCCTGGCTAAGGAGAAAATAGCTGCTATCCAGAATAGAATCCCTCCAATAATTGACGTCATTTGACTCATATTCTTAAGACCACCGGCCATGGTGATGATAGGCCCTACAATGAAAAATAGGCCAAATATTAATCCACTCCAAATAGCAAAAGGAGCAGTTGGTGGTTGATTCTTCAATTTTTTAATATTTTGAGAATAGCGATAAGTCATGTAAAATTCCAACACACCACATAAAATTAATACTATTCCTATAATTGCAGGTACGAGCTTTTCCATAATATTTTGCACTTTCTACAGTTTATTTTCTACCTCAATTATATGCCACCAAAAAAAGCCCAACTCCGAATTAAATCGGAATCAGACCTCTTTTTTATAATTCCATCATGATTGACATGATGCGATTTACTTTTTTCTTAATCTTACCAAACTCACCAGGGACAGTGTGATTATCTTGAATGATAATCATATTCTTACCATCCTTAGTGCTACGCATAAAGGTGTAATAACCTTCACCCGCACCATTAGCTGACTTATACTTCTTCAAGTTGTATAAACCACCATTATAGAATGTAGGAGCCTTACCCTTAAACAGGATCTGCTTGCTATGTTTGGTTAGCATGTTGCCATGTAGAATGTATTCAATCGTTTTAGCTAAATCGCCATTTGACATTACAATCGATCCAGCACCTAACTCATTATGTGCATCCTTTACTGCGGTCTTACGCTTTACCTTTACGTATTGGCCCTCTTTCATCTCATATCCAGGCACCCAATTAACGGCGCGTAATTTGGACATGTTAGACCATAAGAACTCAGTTCTCTTAAGGTGAAGCGGCTCGATATAAGTCTCACGGAACAATTGCTCGTAAGTCTTATGTTCAAGCTTGGATAAAATACCACAGAGATAAATGTAGTTAACTGAAGTATAGTGCCATTTGCCAAGCATCTTAGCATCAAACACGGTGTATTTCTGATCATGGTCAATATTAGCCTTGTCAGAAATAAACTTCTTTGTGCCTAACTCTTGGCCCTTCTCTAAATCAAGTCCTGAAGTCATATCCAGCAGATTGCTGATTCTAACCTTCTGTGCTCCAGCTACGTTTGGATAATACTTAGAAAGCTTATCTTTTAAGCTAAGCTTACCTTTCTGCACCTCGCGCATTATCATTGCAGCAGTCATTGACTTTTGAACTGAATTGATCAAGTAGCTAGTGTCAGTACTATTGTTCGTTGCATAGTTCAGTACAGGCTTCATATTGCTTGTTACCAATACGGAACCCTTAATACCTAATCTACTAATAGCCCGTCGCACTACTTCACTTTTAAACGATCTTTGCTAGTTAAATTTACTCGCTTAACATTGTCTTTATTCTGCCACTTCTTTGAGTAATAGTAGTTAGACATATCGTAGTTGTAACGCTTGTTAGGCAATTTCATAAATGGTCTAACGGCTTGATCAACAGCTACCCAACCTTTCCAACCAAGGTGAATAGTATCTTGCATGAAGTACTTTTCATTACCACGTCTTGAAAGATTAGCAATATTTTCAAAGCCTTGGCTAGTCAATTGTTGTTCTATTTTAGCAACTGATTCTTGGTACATCTTAGCTGACAAGCCAGTGTACTTCATCCACTTACCGTTGATAGGTGGAATAATGAACAAAACATTGGTATGTTGCTTAGCAAATTGTTCTAGCATCAATTGGAAGTCAGCGTATTCAACTGATTTTACGTAGTTAAAGTGACGTTGACTGCCCTTGAGGTTCTTCAATACCTTCTTAGGCAAACGAGTTCTAAAGAAAGTATTGTCGATTCCCAAGTTGTTTGAATTAGTGTGTGCTGCAGCTTGTTCTTCAGCAACCTTGTTCAAGGCAGCAACAGAATAAGCACTAGGCAAAACCTTAGCTCTATCGTGGATCTTATTTACACGGTCACGCAATTGGAATGAACTAAAGAAGTTGTCTTCGTTAACCAACATTCTACGACGATTTTCTAAGTAAAATCTTTGGAAAGTAGTTAACTTCTTACCTGCAGCAATTTGCTTAAGACTATTTCTAATCTCACCCTTTACGTCTGGCATATCAAGCAGACGTTGTGCAGCATAACGATCAGTCTTATTATTCTTAGCACTTAACAAGAAGTTACATGCTTGAAGTGGTGAATAATACAAAGCAAAGGCATTAGGATCTTGGCCCTTCTTAGTGAACCATTGTGGTGAAATGATCACTACAGCCTTTTTGTTTTTAAGCTGTTTAGCTGTACCTTGCATCCCCAGGAATTGAGCCAAAGATTGACTACCTGGTCCACCAAGTAAGAATGGACGATAATTTCTGTGGTACTTTTCTGCAATAACACTAGGGTGAAGTGGATCGAATCTAGACAATTCACTTGAACCATAGAATGGTACATAACCCTCATTGTATGCTTCTTGCTTCATTGTGCTGCCCTTGAAGACAGTAGTGTTTTGTGAAGCAGCAGCTTCGTAAATGGTTTGCTTAGAAAAAGTTCTTTCCCAAGGAAGTAGGAATACAACTAGTAAAAGGATAAAAGCGCAAAGGACTGGGCCAAAAATTTGCCACAGCCGGCGTTTATTACTCATTTTCTAAGCTTTCCACCTTTGCAACAATCTTGTTAGGAGTGTCCCATTCAGCACGGTTGAATTCTGATACAGGAACATCGATATCAAATTTTTCTTGTAAGCTCAAAAGCATTTGTACACTTGCCATTGAGTCCATCAAACCATTGTCAAAGATGTTTTCATCCATTTGGTCTGATAAGTCTTCACCAGTTAAATCGTTCAAAATGTCTAATACGCCTTGTTTAGTGTCCATAATTAATACCTCTCAAAAAATCTACTCTATTTTTTACTTCCAGCCAAACCATAATTGGCTAAGGAATCCTGAGAAAATCAAGAAACTGAAACATACCACGTTGAAAGTTAAGAAAATGGCGAACCATTCAGTGAACTTGTTGTGTGGAATTTGCTTCTTGTGTTTTCCCTTAAATCTTAGCCACATATCGTTGACACAGATAGCAGTGGCATGGAATAAACCATACACAATATAATACCATGTTAAACCATGCCAGAATCCCATTATTAGGAATAACAGGAAGTATGAGACCTGTGACAATCTAATACGATTCTTGAACAACTTTTTCTTCATTGCAAAGAAAGTGAATCGCATGTAGATGTAGTCACGGAACCAGGATGAAAGCGTCATGTGCCAACGGTTCCAGAAGTCTTTGATGTTCTTAGAAATAAATGGCTTGTTGAAGTTCATTGGGGTATGAATACCCATGAAGTATGAAATTGATACCGCAAATAGTGAGTAACCTGCGAAGTCGAAGAACAAATACATACTGTAGCAGTACATATAAGCAAGTAACCACCAGGATAACTTCAAACCACCATTTGCATTACCTACTGCTAAAGCAGCAGTGCTGATTCTTGGAAGCCAGTAAGTACCAAAGAACCAACCAATTACAAATTTGTATAAAAATCCTTGGAACAAATATCTTACAGCGTATTGTAAGTCTGTAATATATGCGTCTCTTGTAGGAACTTTATCGTAATCTTTCTTAAATCTGCGATACCTATCGATAGGACCTGATGAAATAGTTGGGAAGAAGAGCAAGAATCTTGCATACGTTACAGGATCTACCTTCTTGATTGCCCCATCACGCATTTCCATGATAACTTGAACGGTCTTGAACGTTACATATGAAATACCCAAGAAACCGATCACGAAGTTAATTGAATTATCAGGAAACGCAGTCAAATATTTAACTGCAGCTAATGGTATGATGGCCAAAATTACAGCTAAACTGAAAATCCAGGTCTTATTTTTACCATGATGACGATAATACTGATAAGCAAAGATCAACGCGAATTCGTAAATCAACCAAAGAATCAGGTTTACACCTTGTTGCCAGTGACTACCATCAAAGATCAAGAATAAGAAGACAATTGAGAAAATTGCTTCATATATCTTGAGACGACGACCGTTATAAAGACCAATAATGATTGGAATTAAAGCAATCATCAAGTAAACGAAATATTGCGGATTTGAGTAAGGTTGTAAGTTAATGAAATTAAAATTCACTACTTATTAACCTCCTTAATAACCGCCTTGATATCAACCTTGCCGTTTTGAGAAATAGGCAACTTGTCTTGGTAGACAAAACGTTGTGGAAGCATGTATGGCATGATGTTCTTTGCCAAATCTTCACGAATTGCCTTAGTTAAAGTGGCTTCTGAGTGTTGACGTGCTACACCGTGCTTCAATTCGATCTCCGCTACGATTTGCTTAACGGTGTGATCTTTATTGTATTTTGGTGCTGCAACGCCATAACGGACGTACTCGTTCTTGCTCAAGTAGAAGTTGATTTCTTCAAGCTCGATTCTGTAACCGTTGAACTTGATTTGGAAGTCAATTCTACCGCGATAGAAGAGCATGTCGCCGTCAAAGAATCCGGCATCCCCACTGCGGTAGCTACGGTACTTGTCGCCATCCTTTTGGAAGAAGGCAGCTTCAGTTTTTTCAGGGTTGTTCATGTAACCCTTTGAAACGCTAGGACCGCTAATGATAATTTCACCTTCGCCAGGCTTATCACCCTTTGAAGTATCAATAGTGATCTTGGTGTCTTCCTTAACCTTACCGATTGGTAAACGGTCGTACTTCTTAAGAACGTCGTCAGTAATTTCAACTTGCGTTACGGCAACAGTTGTTTCGGTTGGACCGTAAGTGTTGAAGATATGGCTTTCTGGGAATCTCTTCTTAAGCATGTCTGCTTCGCTGTGTGGTAATTCTTCACCACAGAATAAGAAGTGACTAAGGTCTGGGTGATGTTCAGAATCAAAAGTCTTATCCAAGAAACACATTTGTGCAAATGATGGGGTTGATACCCAAACATTAAATTGCATCTTTGGCAAAGTTTGGAACAATTGACCAAAGTTTTGCGTTACATCGTGTGGCAATACAACAAGCTTACCTGCTGAAACAAGTGCAGGGTAAAGACTCATTACTGACAAGTCGAATGAGTATGGAGCTTGGGCCAAGAAACTTGGGTGTTCTGGCAAATTAAAGTCTGATAACTCCCAGTTTACAAAGCTGAGTAAGTTATCGTGACTGATTTGTACACCCTTAGGCTTACCAGTAGTACCTGAAGTGAAGATGATGTAGTAGTTTTCATCGCCTTCAACAAATTTGCTTTCGTCAACAGTGAAGTCGCCATCTTCAACTTCACTAGTCTTAAGTACCTTAACGTTGTCTAAGTTAACGTCTGGCAATGGGTCAATTTCCAAAACCAATGGTGATTTTGAAACATCTTGAATCATGGTCAAACGTTCAGCGTTTGAGTAACTAGCAATTGGAATATAAGCGTGACCAGTTTTAACACAGCCTAAAAAACTAGCGATCATTTCAAAGGTTTGACCACCCCAAATCATAATTGGAGCATCATCTGAAATATCTAAGCTAGCAATCTTGTGTGCCCAAGCGTTAGAACGCTTCTTAAGGTCACCATATGTATTAGTTTTGCCAAGATAGTCGTAAACAACACGATCTGGTTCTTGTTCTGCTATCTCGTCGATCTTCTTAATAACATCTTGAATCATGTGACAGCACCTACCTTAAAATTCGTTGTAAATGAAATGAACTGAAGTAAGTCCACTATATTCATACAAATAGATAAGGGCCATCAGGATTGCAAAATAAACAATTGTCTTTAAAACAAACTTTCCAATGCGTTTGCCTCGAGAGTCAATTTGTGTTTTTTTATCCATTTTTTCTCCCTCAAGTAACATATATTTTTTACTTTTGCCTTATATTATTACAAATAGCAACACTAGACGCACTATCGTTGTAAATTTTAACAAATTTAAACTTTTTCTGAAATCCAATCTATTTTTGAAAAAATACAAAAAAGCGGTTTCTTTATTGTAATTTCTTACAGTTGCAATATGCAAAATATAATGGGATGAAAATTACGATTGCCACAAAGATTAAGGCAAAAATCGATAGTCGCATCACATTTTGCGGTTTAGTCCAGCGCTCGCTCTTGGCGGTAGTCAGCAAATATACAGCAAAAAGCACAATAATAACTAATTCGCCAAGGCAGAACATCATATGAGTCATTTGATAAAGGTAGAGATAAACTGACGCTGGGAATAAACAGAACCAACCAGAAAAACGCAAAAGAAAGATCTCTCTTCTTCGATAGTCTACATTCATTTGTTTTTCCTTTCCAAACTAGCTGCCAAACAAGGCATTGATATTCATCGATAGTATTCTATCCATTACCGTGATGTCTGGTCCAGCATAAATACTTGAAGCTGATTCAAATACACAAAGCAACTGCCCCTTATAAGCAGTAATTTGTTCCAAATATGGCGGCATATCGACAACCAACTCCGCATTCTTTTCGTCAAGCGCGTTCAATGCCGAAGTTGGGAACACATACAGTTTAGAATTGCTGCTGCCGTATGACTGACTCAAGAAGATTTTATCTTGATAAATCGCAATCCCCTGAATCTGCTTATCCATTGATGTTTCACCGGTAGGATCTGACCACTGCAAAGTACCAGTAACGGATTTCACTTCATTGTTAGTAATGGAGCCCTTGTTTTTACCGCTACGGGCAATTGAATATGCGGCAACTTTCCCCCGGCCATACATGTTAAAGAAGCCGACGAACAGTTGACCATCGTAGTAAGTAACAGTAGAGGCTTTTTCAACGGCAGGAATCGCAATCTGGTGATTGTACTTGATCGGGATGCGACTGCCATCTTTATAGTCCTTCATTTCTTTTAATGTAAATGAAGCAAGAGCTGAGGACTTACCCATTTTACCGGTTACCCAAATATTTTTGGCAACTGGATCATAAGCAATCCCGCCTAAGTGAGGACGACCGTGAACCTGGATCGTCTTAATGTATTTTCCCGTCTTTTTGTCCAGCACATAAACGACTGAAGCATGCCGGTGCTCGCCATCATATGCCGTGAGCAAAATATATTTACCAGCTACAGTAATCCCCTGCGGCGTCATTGCGGTTGCCGTATTGTATTTTTTCGTGGCAAAATCATAGCTCTTAGTCGAAACTAAGCCCGGAATGACAAAGTCCTTACCATCCCACGTTCTTGGTGGAACATAATTTGAAACCTTATTAATGAAAGAATAATTTTGACGCAAGGATCTTTGATAACTAGAAAAATTGTGCCAAGCAGCACTTGTATTAGTACCATCCTTTGCTTTGACTACCTTGGGCCTATCTCGCAGCATTTGCTGTTTTTGCCACCATTGATAACCGAAATATCCACCTGCTCCCACTCCAGCTAATAAAAGGAGTACTAAAAACAGATGCAGGATAAATCTGCCTATTCTTTTCAAAAAACTACACCCTTCTATTTTCCGTTTTTATCCTGTCTTACATTATAACCAAAAAAATTTATTTTTCTTTATAAGTGCATAAACTCGGGCTTTTTAGCAAAAATATAGCCTTTTTTGAAAATAAAGTGCATTTCGTCACACTTTTTTCACAATTTCAGGTTATACTACCTAATGTAGTGAGGAAGAAAACATCTTCCCATTACAACTCAACTTTTTTGTTTTTCATTCATACTCCTCCAAGTAAATAATGAAAATAAAAAGAATTGACTTACTCCAATTAGTCAATTTCATATCTATCCCTTTCGGCTCACGTGCGTTGCGTGGGCTTTTCTTATGCCCAAATTTTCTTCTTAACTAGTTCTCAAACAAATCTTTACCTTTTCATAATAATTTGAACATTTTTAATTCACATTTACTCTGTACTATATAAATCGTAGCAAGGCGGTAGAAACTTGCTACAATACTCCCACTTTTTTATTTCATTCATTCTTACTCCTCCAAAGTAGATGAAACTAATAAGGTCCGCAAAATTTTGCGGGCCTTTTCCTTTTTTCTAGTATAATTTTAGTCAGAAAAGAGGCGTATCATGTTTTCACCATCGATCCAACATTTAATTGAAGAAAAATCGGGATCATTCTTAATTCCCGCTAGTCGTATTGCCTTTGTTCAAGAAGACAACCCACTCTATCACGCATTTTTAATTCTGACTAAAGTTAAATATTCCAAAATTCCAGTTTTAGATAAAGATAAAAGAGTAGTTGGTTTACTCAGCTTGGCCATGATTACGGACAAAATGCTAACCAATGACGCAATTTCTACCGCGCCACTTGATACTTTAAAAGTTAAAGACGTAATGCAAACGGATTTCGATAAAATAAATTTTGTTGAAACTACACTTGAAACGCAGCTGCATTTACTGATTAACAATGCCTTTCTGCCCGTCGTAGATGATCGCGGCGTCTTTCAAGGTCTTCTCACCAGACGTGAATGGATCAAGGCCTTTAATTATGTCGTTCACACTTATGATAAGCACTATAAATCTGAAAAAATTAAATAACCCCCAAGCGGCTTGAGACCTTTATTCAAGCCGCTTTTTTAATTAATAAATTATAATAAACCGTTTATATCTCTTATACCTAGAAAGAATGTTAGAATGGTATGAGTAAGGTAATACTGCTGACTTTTTGGAGGTTTAATCATGAAACGTCATTGGAAATTTATTGTCGTTTTAATTGCGGGGGTAATAAGTCTGTTTTTTGAGTTTGGCATACATGCTTCTACATTGTTTACTACGCCACTCCTTAAATTGCAGATGAACCCACAAGCAATTATTATCGACATTCTTGGTATTTGGATTTCCGTTCTCTTGTTAATGGAAATATTTGAAGATTGGAAATCTGGACGCTACGGTGTTGATATCCTAGCAGTTATTGCGATTGTTTCTACTATTTTGATCAACAACTACTGGGCTGAATGGATGATTTTGGTAATGTCCACTGGTGGTGAAACACTGGAAGACTACGCTACTGGACAAGCCAGCAAGGAACTCCGTTCTCTTTTGAACAATACACCACGTATTGCCAACAAGCTGGTTAACGGTCAAATTACTGAAGTCAAGGTTAATGAATTGCACATTGGCGACATCGTTTTGATCAAGCCAGGTCAACAAGTTCCTGTTGACGGTGAAATCATCAAGGGTACTTCTAGTTTTGACCAATCTTCATTGACTGGTGAATCCGTTCCTGTAACTAAGAAACCAGGCGACAACTTGATGTCAGGTTCCGTCAACGGTGACGTCGCAGTACAGATGAAGGTTACCAAAGAAGCTAAAGATTCTGAATATCAGTCAATCGTTGCTTTGGTTAAGTCATCACAAGCACAACCTGCTAAGTTCGTTAAGATGGCCGACCGTTACGCCGTTCCATTCACTATCATTTCATTGATTATTGGTGGCGTTGCATGGGCCGTTTCGGGGGATGCTACTAGATTCGCCGAAGTTATGGTTGTCGCTTCACCATGTCCACTTTTGATTGCAGCTCCCGTTGCTTTGGTCAGTGGTATGAGTTCAATGTCAGCTCACCATATTATTGTGAAGTCTGGTCCAACTCTTGAAAAATTAGCTCGTGCTAAGACTTTTGCTTTTGATAAGACTGGTACTTTAACTGAAAACCAATTGGTAGTTGACCAAGTTGTCCCTGCAGAAGAATCTGTAAGCAAGGATGAATTGCAAGGCTTAGCTGCTAGTGTTGAACAACAATCAAGTCACGTTATTGCTGGTTCACTTGTAAAGGCTACTAACAAAGATTTGATTAAGCCAGTAACCGACTTAAAGGAAACTACTGCTCAAGGTGTTGAAGGTAACGTCGACGGCAAGCACGTTAAGGTTGGTAAATTAAAGTTCGTTGCACCTGATCATGAAAAGATCGATGTTAACTCCACTGCTGTCTTTGTCTCAATCGATAATCAATTTGCTGGTTACATTACTTTGATGGACGAAATGCGTCCAGAAACACCTGACACAATCGCTAAGTTGAAGCGTCAAGGTGCTCAAGATATCATGATGCTTACTGGTGACCACAAGGCAGTTGCCGAAAGGGTTGGTAACAAGGCCGGAATTACTGATATCCGTGCTGATCTTTTACCATCTGAAAAGATTAAGGCTATCAAGGGAGTACCTAAGAACTTGCGTCCTGTCGTTATGACTGGTGACGGTGTTAATGACGCACCAAGTTTGACCGCCGCTGATGTTGGTATCGCTATGGGTGCTAAAGGTGCTACTGCTGCCAGTGAAAGTGCTGATGCGGTTATCATGGTTAATGATTTGTCTAAGATCAATGATGCCGTTGCTATTTCTAAGCACACTATGAAGGTTGCTAATGTCGACGTTTTGACTGCGATTGGTGTCGTAATCATCATTGAATTAATTGCCTTCACTGGTGTTATCCCAGCATTCTGGGGTGCTATTTTGCAGGAAGTTGTCGACATGATCACTATCAGTTTGGGACTTCTTGCTAAGACTACTCCAAGCAAAAAGCAATTCGGACTTGAAGAGTAATTTGCATCGGACTAAAAAAAATATTAAGATTAAACTCAACTGAATATTTATTTAGTGGTTGGGTTTTTACACAAAATAAAAACTTTCAAGATTTGCTTCTTTGGGTCAAGAAGTGCTTGAAAGTTTTTTGCTTTTATAAGGAAAAGAGGACGATATGCATTTCTTAGGGGAATTAATTTTAATCCTACTGACGACGGTATTGCTCGGGCAATTATTTGCACGTTTTAACTTGCCAGCAGTTATTGGACAATTGCTTTCAGGGATTTTATTAGGACCAGCTATCTTAAACTGGATTCACCCCAACGACATAATCAGCTTATTCTCTGAATTTGGGGTCATTCTATTAATGTTTTTGGCCGGTCTTGAAAGTGACTTGGACTTGTTAAAGAAATACTTCAAGTTGAGTTTTACGGTAGCTAGCGTTGGTGTTATCTTGCCAGTTGTTTTCATGGGGCTAGCAAGTTACTTCTTCGGCATGAAGCCACTTGAGGCACTCTTTATCGGGATTGTTTTTGCGGCAACCAGTGTTTCTATCTCAGTTGTGGTTTTGCAAGAAGCTAACCAGCTTCATACACGTGCTGGTACAGCCATTTTAGGGGCCGCTGTGGTTGATGATATCCTAGCCGTGGTAGTTTTAAGTCTCTTCACCACCTTCAGCCATGAAGGCGGTAAAAGCGGCTTAACTAACAATTTCTTCCTTAACATCTTGATCGAAATTGTCTACTTCGTCGTTGTTTGGGTGATCTTTAAGTTTATTGCGCCATACTTCATGAAGGTCTCAGAAAAGATTTCTGTTGATTACTCTGTAGTCATCGGTTCATTGGTTTTAGCATTGACAATGGCATGGGCTGCAGACTTTGTTGGTTTATCCGCCGTTGTAGGTGCATTCTTCGGTGGTTTGGCAATTCGTCAAACACCGCAACATAAAGAAGTTCAGTCTTCTGTTTCAGCAATCGGTTATTCAATCTTCATCCCTGTTTTCTTCGCTGATATCGGCCTTTCAATGACCTTTGCCAGCTTCTTCAAAGACATCTGGTTCATCATTGCGATGACCGTTTTGGCCGTTTTATCCAAGTTCTGGGCTGGTAAATACTCTAGTGAAGTATTTGGTTTCAGTAAGAATGAAGGCAATATCGTAGGTGCCGGAATGGTGTCACGTGGTGAAGTTGCGTTGATCGTGGCGCAGATCGGGATTACGCATCACCTATTTCCTGAAGATATTTACTCTAGCTTAATTTTGGTAATCATTGTAACGACCGTAATTTCACCATTTATCTTGAATTACTTTATCAAAAAGAGTAAGCAAGATACTGAATTTATGTAGATTAAAAGCCTAGCGGATGCTAGGCTTTTTTCGTGTTCGCTTGTAGACGCAAATACGAATCAGTATAAATTTTATGCGTAAAAAAGTTGAAGCGGCGGCTATCCCAAAGAGATGGTGCTTATGAGGATTTTTTGACTCTACCACAATCCTGTTAGAAAGGGGACGCCATCGTGTCTGTCTCAGATGCGTTGCAACTAATGATCAGTTTCGGCTCATTTGTCGTTTTACTGATCACATTGGTTGTCGAGCTGATCAAAATTCATAATCAGCGAAAAAAATAGCTGCTTTAGCTCTGCAAAGCTGGCAGTTATTTATTAATACCTAAAAAATATTTTTAATGAAAAACGCCCGAAAATCCCCGTATTTTAATGCGGGGATGGATAGGGC
>ERZ791908.302-NODE-302-length-60121-cov-26.901342_pt1 | contig 60121 bp, 50 predicted proteins | sample MGYA00510144_ERZ791908 | MGnify/ENA primary metagenome ERZ791908 (study PRJEB30046, sample SAMN00792105) | human gut metagenome | study: EMG produced TPA metagenomics assembly of the A metagenome-wide association study of gut microbiota in type 2...
CGATTCATAATCCAACACTAGGTTAGTATGTTTTCTTTTACCTTGTTTTCTTCCAATCTGATTCTGGTTAAGAGGTTAGTAAAATTAGAGTAGCCATAAGCAGTTCGTTCGATTTGCTTTATCTTGCGATTGAAGCCTTCAAGACAGCCGTTAGAATATGGCAAACTGATACCGTTTAAAACAGCAGTTAGATTATGTTTAAAGGTTAGAAGCGTTTTGTGCATCAATGGTCCTACTTGAGCTTTAGAAGCAATAATCTCTTTGATGGCTTCGGTATCGTGGTCATCGAGTGCCGTAAAGAAGGCCTGAAGTAAGTTATAAGCGTTGACTAAAGTATCATCACAGGCGATGCCTTCTGTCACAATCTGTGCTTGAGTAAGCGAATCTTTGTAGTGCCAATTGTATTTAGGATGAAGCTTTTCTAAGTCATCAAATTTCTTAAGATATAACTTCCAAGGAGACTTAAGCAGAGCGTATTCTCTAGTGCCTTTGCCAAACTTCTTCATCACGGTGACTCTTAGAGAATTCAATGATCTAGTGAGCATCTGCACCATGTGGAAACGATCGATAACAATCTTGGCATTAGGGAAACACTCTCTGACAATATCTTGGTAATAGAAATTAAGATCCATGGTAACTGTTTTAACGTTAGCTCTGGCTTTAGGAGTAAACTTGCCAAAGTACTTCAACAGATCTTTCTTGAATCTGTTTCTAAGTATTTGGACTACTTCATGCGTCTCGCCGTTTAGACAGATAAAGTGCAGCTTTCTGTCTACACCTTTGAATTCATCAAAAGCAAGATGCTCGGGCAAGTAGTCGTAACTGTCAATAAAGCGATGAGAGCAAGAAGCAAGTACTCTTTGGACTGTGTTGACTGAAGTGTTGTGTTCTCGGGCAATACTAGTCATAGAACGATCTTCGGTTAATGCACTAAGGATCCTTAGCTTTGATTTGTTAGAAATACAGCAGTATTTATTTACTAGGCTGCTTTGAGCCATAGATCCTTTACTGCAGTCACGGCATTTAACTCTTTGCTTAAGCAGTCTGATCACAATAGGCTGACTGGCATTGGCAGTAATGTAGTGAATATTGGTCTTAAGATGACCATTGTGAATCAAATTAACTGAACCACAAAAAGAACAGGCCGGTTGAATAAGCTCAGCCGTATAAATCTTATATTTAAGTCCATCATCCAAAAATTTGTAAAAGTAATCTTTAAAGATGATGTTCTGATCTTCAATATCAAGGGAAAATTTAATATAATCATTTAAAGAGGACATAGTAATACCTTTGTTTATACATAAAATGTTTGGTGGAACGGATTTTTTATTGTAAAGAGGACTATGTCCTCCTTTTTTTATGCAATAAAAAATCCCGTTAACAGCTTATCATATAGATAAGTCATCAACAGGAAAAATTATAGAGCCGAACTAATTAGTTCAAAAATAGAGGCCAGGGAAATTATTCCTGACCTCTATTTTTTTACTATTTTTGAATTAAAGCTCTTAACCTGATTTTTTCATCTGGTGTCGTAAATGCCGCATCAACTGCATTTAGGTAAAGCGTCGTTTCTTCTGCTGGCGTTAAATTGGTTTGTTGCTCGAGTAACTTATATTCATGCGGTAAATTAGTATTTGAAACCGTCATATCGTCAGAATTCAGGGTAACTTTCATCCCTTTATGCAGCAATTTTTTAATCGGATAAGAATCAATCTGATCGAATGCTTTGGTGTTCATGTTGGAAGTTGCGCAGCATTCCAGCACGATTTGCTTTTTAATTAATTCCTGCGTTAACTCTGGGTCCTCAGTGCAACGAATGCCGTGACCAATTCTTTTGGCACCCATGGCCAGGGCTTGGCGAATAGAATCGGGACCGTCTGCTTCACCAGCATGGATTGTATAGGGAACGCCAAGCTTTTTTGCTTGATCAAAGAAGGACTTATATTTGATGTTAGGAATCGGGCCTTCGGCACCGGCTAAGTCAAGGCCGACTACACCTTTGCCCAAAAACTTTTTAGCCAGCTTCACAGTTTCCATGTTCTGTTTTTGATTATCGGCAAAGCGCATCAAACAAAGGATTAAACCAGCATGTAGTTCAGGTAAAGTTTTTTGTTTCTTTTGATCAGCTAAAAACTTATTGAGTCCACTAATCGCTGCCTCAATCGCATCTTCTTGAGTTAGACCTTTTTTCGTGTGCAGCTGCGGTGCAAAACGGATTTCTGCATAAACCAGACCTTGCTGTTTTAATTCGACAAGCAAATCATAAACAATCGTTTCAAGATCATGTCTTGTCTGCATCAATTTGTTAGGCAAAGCGAATTTTTCTAAAAATTGATCTAAACTTTTACAGCTAGAATCAACAGACAACTCTTGGCGCAGTTCTTCATCTGAAAGAGCAGGCATATTGTGTTCTTTCATTAACTTCTTAACTGTAGCAACGGGGACTGAACCATCTAGGTGAAGGTGTAAATCGATAAACTTTCTCATTTTCCTCCCTTTCTAAATTTTTGATGAAATATGTTAAATTGTTTAGTATTGTATCACTTTTTGCTAAGAATGAAACAAAAGTTTCTAATACAAACGCATTTTTGATATTATAGAGAGTGATAAAAAATGGAGAGTTTATATGTTATTTAGACCAAAATACACAATAAATACTATTTATAATCTGGACCCCCAGAAATTGAATGAGATGGGAATAAAAGCAGTTTTTTCAGACCTAGACAATACGCTTCTTGCTTGGAATAAGTTTGAAACTGCTAAAGAGATGAACAAATTAAACAGGCGATTAGCCAAGGCGAACATTAAGCTGGTCGTAATTTCGAATAATAATGCTCAACGTGTAGGAAAGGTGCTTACCCCTTACCACATTGACTTTGTTTCTGAGTCACGCAAGCCATTACCGTTTGCAATAACACGTAAACGCGAAGAAATGCATTTGCAAAAGGATCAAGTAATGATGGTAGGCGATCAGCTGATTACCGATATGCAGGCTGGAAATTTGGCTGGAGTTGAGACGGTATTGGTTAAGCCACTGGTTGAAACAGATAAGTGGAATACCAGAATTAATCGATTCTTTGAAAAGATCATCTTTTTCTTTCTTGGTTTATCACATCGAGTAACATTTAAGGAGACTTTGCAAAATGGATGAGGAGATTATTTGTATTGGTTGTGGGGCAGTGCTCCAATCCGATGATCCTAAAAAAGCAGGCTACTTGCCTAAGAGCGCATTAGACAAAGCAAAAAATGAAGAAAACGCAGAAGTATACTGCCAACGTTGCTTCAGATTGCGCCACTATAACGAAATCATGCCAGTCGATTTAAACAACGACGACTTCTTGGCGCTGCTTAATTCACTTTCCGAAAAGAAGGCATTAGTAGTTAACGTGGTCGACTTGTTTGACTTCTCAAATTCGCTTTTATCATCATTAAAGCGTTTTGTAGGTGGCAATGATTTTATCTTAGTCGGAAATAAGTTCGATCTGTTCCCTAAGAATTCTAGACAAAGCAAGATTAAGGACTGGATGAGACAAGAAGCTAACCGCATGGGCCTTTATCCTAAAGAAATCTTCTTGGTTTCTGCTAAGAGAAAGGTCAATCTGGAAAGCTTGATTGCTTATATTAATAAACAATCACAAGATAAAGACGTTTATTTTGTAGGTACAACCAACGTTGGTAAGTCTACTTTGATCAACGCAATTATCGACATGATGGGTGATATCCAAAACTTGATTACCACGTCACGTTTTCCTGGTACAACTTTGGATCGAATCGAAATTCCACTTGAAAATGGTCACTTTTTGATCGACACCCCAGGGATCATGACCGATAATCAATTGGCTACTCACTTGAATGCTAAAGACTTGGAATTGATTTCACCAAAGAAGCCGCTCAAGCCAGCTACTTATCAGCTTATGCCTGGTAACACCTTATTCTTAGCCGGACTTGGACGAATCGATTATTTAAAAGGCGAGTCAACTAGTTTTACTGTTTATGTAGCGCGCGATATGTACGTTCACCGCACTAAGACGGCCAACGCTGATGCTTTTTATGAAAAGCATGTTGGTGAATTGCTTGCTCCACCTGCTAAAGATGATAAGTTGCCAGCACTTAAGGGACAAGAATATCGAACTGAATATAAGAGCGATCTTTTATTTGGTGGGATCGGTTTTGTGACCGTTCCAGAGGGATGCGTTGTTAAGACTTACACGCCAGATGGTATTGGTTTAGGAATTCGTCGTGCATTGATTTAGAGGTTTTCGTATGGTAAATCCAAAATGTATTGAAAAAGCACCTGCTGCTGAAGTTAAGGCTCAATTAGAACGTGAAAATGGTAAAGGCCGTCAAATCGGCATTATGGGCGGTACTTTTAATCCTGTCCATATTGCTCACTTGGTTGCGGCCGAACAAGCAATGACTAAGTTGCGTTTGGATGAGGTTTGGTTTATGCCAGATAATATTCCACCTCACAAGAATGCACCATTAACATCAGCTAAAGATAGAGCGACGATGTTAGATTTGGCAACTCGTGATAATCCTAAGTTTAGGGTTAAATTGCTTGAATTGTTCCGTGGCGGCGTTTCTTATACTGTAGATACAATACGCTACTTAAAGGAAAAAGCACCACAGAATAATTACTATTTAATCATGGGAAGCGATCAAGTTAACAGTTTCCATACCTGGAAAGAAGCACCTACTCTGGCTAAAATGGTTACGCTGGTCGGAATTCGTCGCCCTGGCTATCCTCAAGATCCGCAATATCCAATGATTTGGGTAGATGCGCCAGATATTCGTTTGAGTTCTACTGCAATTCGTCGCTCCGTGGCTACCGGTACTTCAATTAGATATTTGGTACCAGAACCAGTTAGAAAGTATATTGAAGAAAAGGGGCTTTACCTTGACGAAACTAACATTTAAAAAGACTTATTCACCATTATCTAGTGATGAAATTATTGCTAAAGAAAAAGCTAATATGGACAAAAAGAGATTTAAGCACTGCGTTCGCGTTAGTGAAACTGCCCGTAAATTAGCAAAGTTGAATCACTATGATGAAGATAAGGCAGCACTTGCTGGATTTGTACATGATTATGCCAAACAAGTTCCCGTTGAAGAATACCGCAAGGTAATCAAGGAACAAGATTTTGACAAGGATTTACTTAACTGGAACCGCGCAATTTGGCACGGCATTGTTGGCACATATTTCATTGAACACGATTTAAAAATCAGAGATCCTGAAATTTTGACCGCAGTGCGTCGTCACACCACAGGTGATACTGAGATGACCATGCTGGATAAAATCGTCTTTATGGCCGACTTTATTGAACCAGGACGTGATTTTCCTGGCGTAGATGAAGCACGCAAAATCACTTATGCCAACATTGATGAAGGTGTCGGCTATCAATTAGCACACACCTTAGAGTTTTTAGTTGAAAAGAGAAAAAGAATTTATCCACGCACTATAGCAGCATATAATGTTTGGAGTACTAAATAATAAAAATAAAGGAGAAAAAATTTGACTAGTCAAGAAATTTTAGATTTTACTATTAAAGCTATTAGCGATCGTCACGGTGAAGATACCGAAGCTTATGATATGCGCGGAATCAGTATTTTAGCGGATTACTACGTAATTACTAGTGCAGGTTCAAACCGTCAACTTCACGCTATTGTTAACTCAATTGTTGATGAAGCTCACCAAAACAACTACACTGATTACCGCATCGAAGGTACTAGAGACTCTAACTGGCTTTTAGTAGACTTAGGCGACGTTGTAGTTAACATCTTTACCAAGGAAGCACGTGAGTTTTACAACCTTGAAAAACTTTGGGCTAATGGTAAGCAAGTTGAATTAAAGGAAGACTAATAAAAATGAGCGTTGTGGGGATTATTTCAGAATTTAATCCTTTCCATAGTGGTCACGAATTTTTATTAAATCAGGCACGCTTAATTGCCCAAAATGATCCTATCGTCGTTATTATGTCAGGCAACTACGTTCAACGTGGCGAAATGGCCATTATGAGCAAGTGGGAGCGCGCCAAAGCCGCTTTGCAATCTGGTGCCGATTTAGTATTTGAAACGCCTTTTTCTACGGCAGTTGAACCAGCCGACCTATTTTCATTAGGTAATATCGAGCAATTATCTAAATTAGGCGTCACAGATTTAATATTTGGGGTTGAAGATGCTAACTTGAATTTTGCCTATCTTGGTGGCAAGATTGCGGAAATTCCCAAAAATCATATGGACTTTAAGGATTATAGTCAGACCTATTCAACTCAATATAATCAAATGGTAGCTCGAGAAGTAGGCCATGAAATTAATCAACCTAATGCCATTTTGGGTTTAGCTTATTCCGTGGCTAACTACAATCTGGGCTCACCTTTAAAATTGCATCCCATCAATCGAATCGGTGCAGGCCACGATGATTTATTGCAACGCAGTGGCGTTGTGCAAAGTGCCAGCGCAATTCGTAACTTGCTTTTACACGGAGAAGATACCAGCAACTTGAAGTATTGGATGCCTAAAGCCGAAGCCGCAGTTTTAAGCAAGCAAAAAGTATACCCTAACTGGAACTTATTGTATCCATTTTTGAAATACCGCATTGAATCTTCTTCAGTGGAAGATTTACGTCAAATCTATCAAATGAGTGAAGGACTCGAATACAAGATGAAGCAAGAAATTCACTTGTCGCGTGATTTCACTGAATTCTTGCGCAGAATCAAGTCTAAGCGGTATACTTATTCTCGTTTGCGCCGTCTGAGTTTATACACTCTGTTAAACGTGACGCAAGATGACATGATTGCTAGCTTTAATCATGAATCACTAATGCTTTTGGGCTTTAGTAAAATTGGACGTAATTTTTTAAAAGATAATCGTAAAAATTTCCAAACGGAAATTATTTCTAAGGTTGATAAGAGAAGCGCAAAAGATGGTTCTCTTGCACTTCAAGTTAGAACCGATCGTTTATTTGAACAAATAATGGGAGTTGACCAAAACTTTGGCCGACGTCCAATCGAGGTGTAATATGTTAGAAATTAGTTTTTCTAAAATAAAAAATGCTTCTGAGCCACTTACTCATATTGAACGTGATGTAGAGATGCGCCCAGAATTTTTCAAGCGAAGTAAGGAACTTTTGATTGATGCCAAGAATGTGCATCTATCAGGAGACTTGTTCTATCAAGAACCATTTGTAACCGGCAATTTTCATATTACAGCTGACTTAACAGTTCCATCTAGTAGAAGCTTAAAACCGGTTGATTATCAAGAAGACTTCACTTTTGTAGAAAACTACATTGATCGCAAGCCTACAAAGGAAGAATTAGAGGATAATGACACAATCGTACAAGTAGATAATGACGTTATTGATTTGCAAACTGCTGTTGAAGATAATATGTTGCTGAATATTCCAACTACTATTTTGACACCGGAAGAAAAGGAAAAGAATATTTTCCCAGAAGGTAATGGCTGGGAAGTTATCTCTGAATCTGCCTTTGATGAAGGTAAGAAGAATCAAGTTAACCCAGCTTTTGCTAAGCTGAAAGTCTTGCTTGATAATCAAGATGACAAAAACGATAAAAAATAGTAACAAAATTATCGAAACAATCAAAGAATTTTAACTTTGATTGTTTTTTAATCTTGTTTTAGAGCGGTTTTTAAAGTATCCTTTAATTATAAAAGTATTTTTTAATTAATTTATTAGTATTAAAAGAATAAATTGATCTATGAGGAACTGAGATAAGATGGCAAAAATTCTGATTATTGAAGATGAAAAAAACTTGGCTCGCTTTGTAGAGCTCGAATTACAACACGAAAATTATGAAACCGTAGTAGAAAACAACGGCCGTAAGGGTTTGGACGATGCCCTTTCCCAAGATTTTGATGCAATTTTACTTGACTTAATGCTTCCAGATTTAAACGGTTTGGAAATTGCTCGTCGTGTACGTCAAGTTAAGACTACTCCTATCATCATGATGACTGCACGTGACTCTGTTATTGACCGTGTATCAGGCCTAGATCACGGTGCTGATGACTATATCGTTAAACCATTTGCAATTGAAGAACTTCTTGCACGTTTACGTGCTGTTTTGCGTCGTGTAAAGATTGAAAAGGATGCTTCTAAGGTAACTGTTGCTAAGCAAAAGATTGTTAAGTTCAAGGACTTGACTATTGAAACTGCTAATAGAATTGTTCACCGCGGTGACGGTAAGGCAATTGATTTAACTAAACGTGAATACAACTTACTCATGACGTTGATCGAAAATAAGAACAACGTTGTTAGTCGTGATCAATTGTTGAACAAGATTTGGGGACCTGAATCAAACATCGAAACTAACGTGGTCGAAGTTTACGTTCGTTACTTGCGTAACAAGATCGATGTACCAGGTCAACCATCTTACATCAAGACAGTACGTGGTACTGGATACATGGTAAGAGATGAAGACGATGATCAAGAATAAAAGAGATAGAGCTAAAGAGACCAAACATTCATCGTTAATTGTGCGATGGGTAAGTATCGTTGCGTTGACGATTACGGTCTCTTTTGTCTTATTTTCAGTTGTGGTTTATCAAATTGTAAGTAAGCAATCGATGGACCAGCAGGAAGAAACTTCCAACAATGTAGTGGTTACGCTTGAGCGGACGTTAAGTTCGATTCCAGATGAGTTGGAGATTTCGAATGTCATTCCGTCGCTATCGCCATCTACAAGGCGAATCTTGAACGGCGGTCCTGCCATTAGCAGCAAAGATACGCGGAACAATGCCTTTAGCGACAACCTGATTTCTTTGATATCCAATCCTGATATTAACGTAGCTGTCTACAATCGGCATAACGAGGTTGTCTTTGCCAATGGTGATACGACGCCAAAGTTTAGTCCTTTTAAGGGTAATCGCAGGGTAGTACAGGTTAGACGAAATAATAAAACGACTCTAGTCACCTACCAAAAGGTGTACTCGTCCGTTAATAGTAAATTGACTGGGTATGTGGTTGTCTCAAATGAAATGACGTATTACAACCATTTGATGAGCAACTTGTTGCACTGGATGCTGATTATTTCGCTGATTGCAATTATCTTCTTTGTGGCTATTTCATATGTCTTGGTAGTCAATGTTGTTAGACCGATTAAGACGATGTCTAAAGTGGCTAAGGAAGTTAATGCTGATCCAAATAGTGAGGCCAGAATTAAGCCGCTTAATCGTGACGATGAATTAGCAGAGCTGGCCAGTTCTATCAACCAGATGCTGGATCGGATGCAGAGTTATATTGAACAGCAAAAGCAGTTTGTTGGGGATGTTTCTCACGAATTGCGGACCCCTGTTGCCGTAATTGAAGGACACTTAAACATGCTGGAGCGTTGGGGCAAGGATGACCCGCAAATTTTGGATGAATCAATCAAGGCCTCATTGCAAGAAGCTGATCGAATGAAGCACCTGATCCAAGAAATGCTTGATTTGACTAGAGCTGAACAAATTGATGTGCAATATCCATATGAAATAACTAACGTCAATGAAGTAGTACGGAGAGTTGTTTCTGATTTGGCAATGGTTCACCCTGACTTTAAGATTCAGCTTGATGAGGATGACTTGCCTGATGATACTGAGATTCAAATGTATCACGGTCACCTTGAACAACTATTGGTTATTTTGATCGATAATGGTATAAAATACTCAACGGATCGTAAGCAGATCAATGTTTCTGCCGGTGTAACCAAAAAAGAAGTCAGCATCATGGTGCAAGACTTCGGTGAAGGTATTTCACCAGAAGATCAAAAGAAGATCTTTAATCGCTTCTATAGAGTGGACAAGGCCAGAACCCGTGAAAAAGGCGGTAATGGTTTAGGTTTATCAATCGCTCAAAAATTAGTTGATAGTTATAAGGGCAAAATCAGTGTTGAATCTGTAGAAGGGCAAGGCAGTCAATTTAAGATGGTCTTCCCAGTTCTTTCTAAAAAGCGTGCCGCTGAATTACGAAAGATTGAAGCAGAAAAACATAAAAATGATGTGCCAGATGGCATTTTGAAGTAAAAAAATAGGACCTGGAATTTTCCAGATCCTTTTTGTATCTTAATTATTTTCTTCTTTGTTGCTTACCCTTGTTACGGTTACGTAAATCTTGGTGCAATTCTTTCTTAGCTTCGGTATTAGCAGTATTGCTTTCGCCGCTAGGATTGAATAAAGCATCAACCTTTTCTTGGGTAACAACTACTTCAACAGGCTTTTCCTTTAATTCTTCAGCCACGTGTTGCTTAACCTTAGGGGTGAGGACGAAGGTGACGATTAATTGCTGGATAATCATTACCAAGTTACCTGCGGCCCAGTATAAAGCTAACGCACCTGAGAATGACAAACTGAAGAATAAAGTCATAATTGGGTTAACGATCATCATCGATTGCATTGTCTTCTTTTGTTCTTCAGGGATGCCGATCAATGAGATGTAACCTTGAATAACTGTGAAGACAGTCGCAACGATTGCCAAAACTACTGATTTTTGACTAAGGGAGATGCCAAAGAATGTTGAGTGCGCTAATTGTGGTGAGTAAAATACCGCTTGGTAAATTCCCCACATAATAGGCAACTGAATAATCAAAGGCAAGCATCCCATACCGCCAGTCAAAGAAACTTGGTTCTTTGAATATAGCTCTCTTTGCCAACCTGACAAGGTCATTTGTTGGTCAGGGGTAATTCCCTTATGCTTCATTGCAGTTTGAATGAGCTTCATTTGTGGCTGCAGACGAGCCATTTTTTCTTGTTGGCGTACGCTCTTATTTTGTTGTACAAGCATAAGAGGCATCAAAATAAGACGAACGACAAAAGTAATGATCACGATACCCCAACCAGCGCCATTTTCGCCGCCGATCATGTGGGCAGTTTGGATCATAATGTTTTGCAAGGGACGACCTAACCATTGGTAAACCCAACCGTAGATTCCGCTGTGAGGAGCCACATTAGGGTTATTGGTAGCGCCACATGCACTCAATACAAGAGTAGCGACGACTAAGAGTGCCAATACTCCTGTATATCTCTTAATTTTTTTCATTAAAATAATCACCACTTAGTTTCTATTAAAAAATGTATCTCTAATATAATACATTAAAGCTATGCATTTTTTCCACATTTGAGGCTAATTCTTGGTCAATGTTTTCAATATGAGCAAAACCTGATGCAGATGGCAATTTTTCAATAAAGCGATCAAGCTTGCTAGGTTCGCCTTGGATGTAAATAGTTACGGTGCCGTCTGAATTATTTCTTACTGTGCCGGGGATGCCCATTTTATTAGCCAGCATTTGTGTGCTCCAGCGAAAACCTACGCCTTGAACTAAACCCGAAACAACTAATTTTCTAGTTTCCATAGTGAATGCCTCGTTTTCAATTAATTTATCTTTTTTCTATATACAATTATCCATTATAATGGGGACAGAAGCAAAAAGGAGAGAATTATGCAACAAATTAGTTCAGTTAATAATGCAACAATTAAAAAATTAGCTAAATTAAAGCAAAAGAAATATCGTGATGAAGAAAACCGCTACTTAATTGAAGGGTTTCACTTGTTTGAAGAAGCTGTTAAAGCAGGCAAGAAATATCAATATGTCTTAGGAACAGAAGAAGCTCTTGATCAAGTAAACGAAGACTACGATATTGATTTAGATGGCAAAAACGTCATTTTAATCAATAAAGCAATTGCCCGTCATTTGAGCAGCACTAAGAATTCACAAGAAATCTTCATGGTACTTAAGATCGATCAACCTAAGGAATTTCCATTTAATTATGGTAAATGGGTCTTGCTTGATAATTTAGCTGATCCAGGCAATGTTGGTACGATCATTAGAACTGCCGATGCCGCTGGTTTTGATGGCGTGGTTTTGTCACCAGAAAGTGCTGACTTATACAATCCTAAGACGCAACGTGCTATGCAAGGAAGTCAATTCCACATTGATTTGATTAAGCGCGACTTAGCAGACGTCATCACTGATTTCCAAGATTCTGCGATTCCTGTTTATGCCAGCATGCTTGATAAATCAGCTAAGCAATTGCAAGACTTTGAGAAGGTGCCTCAACTTGCTTTAATTATCGGTAACGAAGCACATGGCGTAAGCGAAACTATTGCTAGTTTAAGCGATGAAAAGCTGTATATTCCAATTAAGGGCAAGGCTGAATCTTTGAATGCGGCAGTAGCTGCCGGCATTATGATTTACCATTTTGCTTAGCACTTGTAATTAGTAAGTAGTTTTTCTATAATAGATAAGAAAATATAATAATATTTTTACTGGAATTATACCAATGAATAGGAGAGTTACTTATGCAAGAAGTTAAAGAAAAAAAGGAGACAACTCCTTGTAAACCGGAAGATTATGAATTGTGTAGTCACTTTATCAATGCCTTTAGAATAATCGGCAAGAAGTGGAACGGCTTAATCATTAGCTCATTATGCGACACAGAGGATATGCGTTTTAAGGATCTAGCTCGCTGCATTGAAGCTTGCTCTGACCGTGTTTTGGTTGAGCGTCTTAAAGAACTTGAGCAAGACGGTATTGTAAAGCGCACTGTTAACAAAGACACAGGCATTATTTCCTATAGCTTGACCGAAAAGGGGGCTGACCTTAAGCCAGTCTTTGATCAAGTTCATGATTGGGCAGATAAGTGGGCCTAGGAGCTTGCAAGAATTCCAAAAAAGAAATATTATATTAGTTAATTACTAAGATCAAGACTAGTAACAATGTTGCTATCTAGACAGAGAGTCTTCTTTAACAAGCTGAAAGAGAAGATAGACAAGCAGTTGTGAATTTCATCTTGGGAGTAGAATCTAACCCATTCCGGTATTTCACCGTTAACGAAAGCTTAAGTGTGGACATACTATGTCCAAACTAGGGTGGTACCGCGAAGCTTCGTCCCTACTGGGACGGAGCTTTTTTATTTTTGAAAGGAAAGAATTAATGGACTTATTTGATAAGTTAAAAGAACTTCATGAAGAAGGACTCAAGCAAATCAATAAAGCTACTGACGAGCAAACTTTAAATAAGGTAAGAGTTGAGCTTGTTGGTCGTAAAGGTGAATTAACCAAAATTTTGCACTCAATGCGTGATGTTGCACCAGAAGACAGACGTGAAGTCGGTCAAAAAGTAAACCAATTGCGTGACTTGTTTAACACTCAATTGGATGCAGCTAAGGAAGATATCGTTAAAGCTGTTTTGGCTAAGCGTCTTGAAGATGAAAGAATTGACGTTACTTTGCCAGGTCGTGAAGGCCACTTAGGTTCAAAGCATCCAATCAACATCATCTTAGATGACCTTGAAAGCTACTTCATTGGTATGGGCTACAAGGTTGTCCAAGGTCCAGAAATTGAAACAGACCACTATTGTTTCGAAATGATGAACTTGCCTAAGGATCACCCAGCTCGTGATATGCAAGCTACTTTCTACATTGACGATGAAGACTTGCTTAGAAGTCAAACTTCAGGTGACCAAGCTCGTGTCCTTGAAAAGCATGACTTCTCAAAGGGCCCACTTAAGATGGTTGGTCCTGGTAAGGTTTACCGTCGTGATGATGACGATGCAACTCACTCACACCAATTCATGCAAATGGAAGGTTTGGTTGTCGATAAGAACGTAACCATGAGTGATTTGAAAGGTACTCTTGAAATGATCGCTAAGCACGTCTTCGGTCAAGATAGAGCAACTCGTCTTCGTCCAAGTTACTTCCCATTCACCGAACCATCAGTTGAAATGGACGTATCTTGCTTCAACTGTAACGGCAAGGGTTGTCCTATTTGTAAATACACTGGCTGGATCGAAGTATTAGGTGCCGGTATGGTTCACCCTAATGTTTTGGAAAATGCTGGCGTTGACTCAAATGTTTACGGTGGTTTCGCCTTCGGTGTAGGACTTGATCGTTTTGCAATTTTGAAATACGGCATTGACGACATCCGTGACTTCTACACTAACGATGTTCGTTTCTTAGAGCAATTCCGCAAGGAGGAAAAATAATAGATGTTAGTTTCATATAATTGGTTACAAGATTTTCTTAATTTGGATCAAGAACCTCACGCTTTAGCTGAAAAGATCACTCGTACTGGTGTTGAAATTGCTGAAGTTAAGCACCCAGAAGAAGGACTTAAGAAGCTTGTTGTAGGTAAGGTCCTTGATTGTAAGGGCGTTGAAGGTACCCACCTTCACTTGACTCACGTTGATGTTGGCGAAGATGAACCACTTCAAATCGTTTGTGGTGCTCCTAACGTTGATGCAGGCGAATTAGTAATTGTTGCTCTTCACGGTGCTAGAATTGCTGGCAACGAAAAGATCAAGAAGGGCAAGATCCGTGGCATGGAAAGTTACGGTATGATCTGTGGTTTGCAAGAAATTGGTTTTAACGATTCTGTAGTACCAGAAAAATTCGCTGATGGTATTTATGTCTTCCCTGAAGATGCTGACGTAAAGCCAGGTCAAGATGTCTACGAAGCTTTAGGCATGGACGACTACATTTTAGACTTCGATATTACGCCAAACCGTGCTGATACTTTGAGCATGGAAGGCGCAGCTTACGAAGTTGGTGCTATCGTTGATCAAAAGCCTAAGGTCGAAGACGTTGTCTTAAAAGAAGATGGTCCAGACTGGACTGATTCACTTGACGTTAAGGTAGACGAAAAGCTTGCTTCTAAGTTCTACTTACGTAAATTGACTGGTGTTAAGATTCAAGACTCACCACTTTGGATGCAAAGACGCTTGTGGAATGCAGGTATTCGTCCAATTAACAACGTCGTTGACGTAACTAACTATGTCATGCTTTTGACTGGTCAACCAATGCACGCTTACGATGCCAAGACTTTCGAAAACGGTAAGTTAGAAGTTAGATTGGCTAACAAGGGCGAAAAGCTTACTTTGCTTAACGAAAAAGAAGTTGAACTTGATCCAAAGGATATCATCATTACAGATGGTGAAAAGCCAGTGATGATGGCTGGCGTAATGGGTGGTTTGAACTCAGAAATTACCTCTGAAACTACTGACGTAATTCTTGAATCCGCAATCTTTGATCCAACTTTGGTTAGAAAAGCTGCTCTTCGTCACGCTAACCGTACTGAAGCTTCAAGTCGTTACGAAAAAGGTACTAACTGGGATGCCACTGAAAAGGCAATCAACATGGCTGCACTTCTGCTTAGAAATGATGCTAGTGCCACTGTTGATGAAGGTATTATCAAGGCTGCCGACACTAAGCGTGAACCAGTTGCAGTTAAGACTACCATTTCTCACATTAACAAGGTTTTAGGTTCAGAAATTAGTCCTGAAGACATGCTTAAGATCTTTGATCGTTTAGGCTTCCCAGTTGATCGTGATGGCGATGACATCACTGTTCATATTCCTAATAGAAGATGGGATATTTCAATTCCTGCTGACTTAGTTGAAGAAGTAGGCCGTATCTTTGGTTACGACAACTTGAAGTCTACTCAACCACTTTTGGCAGAAACCCACGGTGGCTACTCAGAAAAAGAAGAAATGATGCGCCGCATGAAGGCTATTGTCGAAGGTCAAGGCATGATGGAAGCTATTTCTTACTCATTGACTTCACCAGAAAAGGCTACTCGCTACACTAAGGATCCTAAGGAATCTGTTAAGGTCCAAATGCCTTTGAACTCAAGCCGTTCAGTTTTGCGCCAAAACTTGATGACTGGTTTGGTAGATGCAGCTAGCTATAACTTCGCTAGAAAGCAAACCCAATTAGCATTGTTTGAACAAGGTCGTGTTTACGATCACGATGGTGGTACATACAACGAACATGAACACCTTGCTACCTTGTACTCAGGCAATACTTTTGCTGAAAACTGGCAACACTTAACTCAAAAGGTAGACTTCTACTTTGTTAAGGGTCAATTGACCAACTTGCTTACTGCAATCGGTATCGATCCAGAAAAGGTAGTTTACAAGGCTGAAGGTATTAAGGGGATGCACCCAACCAGAACTGCTGGTATCTACATTGATAAGCAATACGTAGGTATGATCGGGATGATCGCTCACGCAGTAACCTTTGCAGACAAAGCACTTCGCAACGCAGAACTTTATGGTTACGAAATCAACCTAGATGTAATCATTCCAATGCTTACTAAGGGCATGACTGCTGTTCCAGCACCTAAGTTCCCAGCAATTGAACGTGACCTTTCACTTTTGGTTGATAAGGAAGTAACTAACCAAGAAGTTGAAAACGTAATTAAGTCAAACGCTGGTAGATACTTGGTTGACCTCAAGGTAATCGATGTTTACGAAGGTAGCCACATTGCTGCAGGCAAGAAGAGTTTTGCTTACAACTTGACCTTCTTGAACAGAAAGGATACCTTAACTGATAAAGTTGTTAATAACGCAATGGACAAGATTATTGCCGGTTTGGAAAACGATCTTGACATTAAAGTACGTTAGTTTAAGGTTGACTTTACTGGTGTAAACCAATATCATTGATCAGTGCAAAGAAAATTTAATTTCTGAGGAGTTAAAAAATATGCCTGAAAAATCTTATCCAATGACTGCTGAAGGTAAAGAAAAACTTCAAGCAGAATTAAAGAATTTAAAGTTAGTTAAACGTCCAGAAGTAATTCAACGTATTAAGGTTGCTCGTTCATTCGGTGACTTGTCAGAAAACTCTGAGTACGATGCAGCTAAGGATGAACAAAGTCACGTAGAAGACAGAATCGCACAAGTTGAAGACATGCTTAAGTATGCTCAAGTTGTTGATGCTGACAGTGTTGATCCAAACGAAGTTTCAGTTGGTAAGACTGTAACCTACACTGAAGTTGGTACAGATGATCCAGAAACCTACACTATCGTAGGTAGTGATGAATCTGATCCATTGAATGGCAAGATCTCAAACGATTCACCAATCGCACAAGCTTTGCTTGGCAAGAAGAAGGGTGAAACCGTATCAATAACCACTCCTGGTGGCAAATTTGACGTTGTAATTAACAAGGTTGAAGCTTAATAATCAAAGAGGGGTAGGTAACTATCTCTCTTTTTGCTCTTTATAGAAGAAAGGATTCCTTATGAGAAAAGTAGGTATTATCGGCTTAGGCCACGTTGGTGCAACTGTTGCGTATACTTTGTTTACTCACGGTATCGCTGATGAATTAGTTTTACTTGACAAAAATGAAGACAAAGTAGCAGCTGAATACAATGACTTACACGATACATTAGCAAGAAACAATTACTACGTTCGTGTAACTATGCAAGATTGGCATGAATTAAAAGATGCTGATGTAGTTGTAACTGCTTTTGGTGATATCGCTGCTAGTGTTAAGACCGGCGATCGTTTTGGCGAATTCGAACTTAACGCTAAGAATGCTAAAGAAGTTGGAGAAAAGATCAAGAATTCTGGCTTCAAAGGCGTATTGATCAACATTTCTAACCCATGTGATGCAGTTGCACAAATTTTGCAAGAAACTACTGGCTTATCTAAGAACCAAGTCTTTGGTACTGGTACTTTCCTTGATACTGCTAGAATGCAAAGAATTGTTGGCGAGAAGCTTGGTCAAGACCCAAGAAACGTTGAAGGCTGGGTATTAGGCGAACACGGTTCATCACAATTTATCGCTTGGTCAACTGTGCGTGTAAACAACAAGATTGCTATTCAATTGTTTAGTGAAAATGAACAAAAGAAATTGAGCAAGCAACCTAACAAGAACTCATTTGTTGTTGCTAACGGTAAGGGTTACACTAGCTATGCAATTGCTACCTGTGCAACACGTTTGATTCAAGCTATCTTTTCTGATGCGCGTTTGTTTGCTCCTGTATCTGTTTATAACCCAGAATACAAGACTTACATCGGCTACCCAGCTATTATTGGCCGTGATGGGATTGAACAAGTCGTTGAATTGAAGCTTACTTCAAGTGAACGTGAAAAGCTTCAAGCCGCAGCTGACAAGATTAAGGAACACCTTGATCAATTGAAGAACAAGTAAAAGACAATAAAATCCAAGAACGAAATTTCTGAAAAGAGATTTCGTTCTTTTTTTGTTTAAAAATTAGTGTAAAATTAAATAAAGATTAATTTTTAGACAGGAGGAATTTGATGTCCTTTTACGATTTAGACTTTATTGAAAAAACATTTATTCATTACGCTAAAGAAAATACTAGATCTTATGAAGAAAAGCATGATCAAGTACCAACTTCGATCGGTCAAGTTAAGATGGGCAAGGAGTTGACTAAGCAGCTTCAAGAGATTGGTTTGGATGCCTATTACAATGAAAAAACTGGCTTTGCAATTGGTCATTTGAAGAAAAATGTAACCGATGATGTGACACCAATCGGCTTCTTTTCTCATATTGATACGGCTGATTTTAATGCGGAAAATATTAGGCCACAGGTTCACCGCAATTATGATGGTAAGAGAGTGGTGCTGGATGAAAAAGAAGGTATTTATCTTGATCCAAAAGATTTTCCGGCATTAGCCAGCTGCAAGGGCGAAACTTTGATTACTTCAGATGGACATACTCTACTTGGGACAGATGATAAAGCGGGGATTGTCGGAATCTTGAGCATGCTTAAGTATTTGACTGAACATCCCGACATTGAACACGGTGATATTTATATCGGCTTTGGCCCAGATGAAGAAATCGGTTATGGTGGCCGCCGCTTTGATGCTAAAGATTTCCCAGGAGTAAAGCTCGCTTATACTTTGGAAAATGGTCGACCAGGGGATTTTGAATATGAAACCTTTAATGCTACTGAAGCACAGATTCATATTCGCGGTACTGTGGTTCACCCAGGCGAGGCCTATGGCTTAATGGTGAATGCTGCAAGTTTGATGAATGACTTTTTGGATCGTTTGCCTAAAGATGAAGTGCCAGAAAAGTCTAAGGGACACGATGGTTTTATCTTGGTATTAAATGCGGCAGGTTCAGTTGATCATGCTGATATTAGTTTGATCATTAGAGATTTTGATTGGGATAAATTTACTGCGAAAGAGCAATTAATCAAGGATATCGTGGCCGAACTTAATCAAAAATACGGTGACCGTTTCTCATTGAAAATGCGCCGTCAATATGAAAATATTTACAATGTAATTAAGGATCAACCATATGTGGTTAATCTAGCCCTTGATGCATACAAAAAGCTTGGTATTAAGCCAAATATTCAAACTTTTAGAGGCGGTACCGACGGTAACTTTATTACCCAAAAGGGCATCCCTACACCTAACTTGTTCAATGGCGGTGGCAACTATCATGGTCGCTATGAATATGCGACGGTTGAACAAATCGATAAGTTGGCTGAGGTTTTAACCGAAATCGTGAAGGAACATTTATCCCAAACTAGAAATGGCCGTGATGAAGCACCTTTAAAGAAATATTGGTAAAATAAAGCGGTAAATATTTTTTAAGGGGATAGATATGAAAAAGATAATTGCTAAACCGGTAGGGATGTTTGAACTTTTTTACGATTTAGTTTTTGTTTATGCAATTTCCAAGATCACGGCAATGGTTCACCATCCAGTAAATGGCGGTATTCCGTTAGTTACTTTATTGCAGTTCCTTTTCGTAGTAATTGTAGTCTTACAAATATGACTTTTTCAGGCGCTGTATTTTAACAGGTATAGTCAAAATCGTTATTTTGATATAACCGGATTTTGTTCAACATGTTTGTCATGGTTTATTTGGCCAACAATATCAATACCGAATGGCGGATTACATTCCAACACTTTAACTTAGCCATGGTAGCGATGCTGGTCGATTTGATCATGCAATATTGGGTAGGGACGTCGAAGGATGAAGAAAATGTTTCAACATTATAAAAGTGAAAGACGAGATGGAGTTTGTCGATCATCTTAGTCTAGAAAAATACTTGAATGATTCATCGGTTAAAAAGCAGTTTAATGATGAGGCAAAGAAGACGAGTTTTCTACTTGGAAAATTTGCCTTTCGTAAGCAAGATAGAGTAGATGACATGGAGGAGTTTATTTTAAGTGGAATTAATGAATTAACTCCTTTGTATGAAAAATTGTAGAAAAAAAGAGATTCGAAATTTTCGAATCTCTTTTTTGTGTAACTATCAGAATTTAAATTAACGATCTTCGTGGTTAGTGAAGTAACGGTAGTCCTTACTCTTGTCAAACAATACGGCACGAGCGTTTTCACCGTTTGAAATTGAGAAGATAACGTCAGGGTACTTGCTCTTAACTTCATCTTCTACAAGACCTCTAAGCATGGCGTTGTTAGCTAAAACTGAGCCAGTTAAAGCAATCTTCATTGGTTTTGGATCTTCGTAACGGTCCAAACCGATGATAATGTCACGAGCTAACAAGTGAGCTTGTTCCTTAATGATCTTGGTTGCATCTTCGTCGCCCTTGTCAGCAAGCTTAGCAACGTGAACTGCCATACCAGCTACTTCTGGGTTAGACATCTTGTAGAACTTAGCGTTACATTCATCCATGTGTTCAACGTTGAACAACTTAGTGAACATGTCGATAAGTGAGTTGTGTTCACGTTTGTCCCAGCTAAGAAGAGCTGATTGCATAGCTGAACGAGCAATAGCGTAACCTGAACCTTCGTCACCTAAGATGTTGCCGTAACCACCTACAGCGATCAAGTGACCATCTTGTAAGCCATTGTAAACAGAACCAGTACCAGCGATAACCAAAGCACCATCATCGCCTTCAAGGCCTGCGTAAAGAGCTAAAAGTGAGTCGGTAATAGCACGAGTTGGCAGGTTGTTGATTCTTGATGAAATAGTTGCAGCAACTTCTGGAGCATTACCAACAACAGAAAGACCAGCGATACCAACTAATACACGCATGCAGTCGCCATCAATCTTGTTTAATAATTCGTTGATAGTGTCGGAAATATTTTTAATTCCGCCTTCGTAGTCAGCATTAATTTGACCTGGACCTCCTTCGGCACGACCAAGTTCTTTGCCATTTTCGTCATATGCGATTGCAGTTGAGTGAGTACCACCTGCGTCAACCCCAATTTGGTATTTAAGAGCCATATTTTCAATCTTCCTTCTATATTAATTTATCCGAATGATAACGTATACATTTTATTACATTTTCATATGACAGGTCTAGTATTAATTTTATTGTTAGCGCTAACACTCATTATTTTCTAATGCTTAAATAAAGAAATAATGTAAGCAAACTAATAGCTATGCCAATCAAGAATACCCAAGGAACGTAAATTAGAGTAATCTTGTGCGTACCTTTATTTAATTTAAAATTCAAAAAAGTATTCATAAATAGTATTTTATTTTTGTGAATTATATGACCATTATCCAAAATGAGCCAATTAAAACTGTTAGGAATAGTTGAATTCATTGTTTCCGTCTTTTTAGTGCTAAATGAATTGGAGTGAATTGTTAAAGCGGAGGTTTGTTTGAACTGTGGTTGCTTTTGCTTAAATTTGTCCATTATTTGCTCAAGCTGTTTAGTGTTCAAACGCCAGAGGTTAGCCGCATTTAGATTTAATTGATTATTTTTAAGCGTGAAAACTACATGAATAGTTTGGCCACGCTGACGACTGCCTAGATTGATTAAGCGAGAATTCTGATCACGTACGTCGGTATTAATGCTGTTGCCATTAACGGTTAAGCTGATTGAGTCATTATCAATATCACCAGGGAGCTCAAGATAGTATGAGTCGTCAGTTTGTGGTTTAAAGTTAAAGATTACGCGTCCTTCTTTAGCCTTATCTTTCTTGGTGTATTGCATCCAGCCGCCGTCCCAGCCCGAAATATTAATTAATTTTGGATCAGGCCAGGTTACGCTAGAGAATAGTTGTGTTTGTTTTCCCGTAGCTGCTTCAAAGAATTTATTTTGATTGCCAGTAATATCGGTTGAATCAAATTTAACTTTAGTCGTAGATTTAGGCGTTAAGAATAAAAATGGTAAAGTATCGTCATTTTTCATCAAAACTAGTTGCTCAAATCTTTTCACAATATCGTAGTCGCTGGTATCGATTCGATTGCTGGAATTGCTATATTTCATCTGCTCATTTGCCTTAAGCGGAGTGATATCGTCATTAGGTAAAATGTAGTATTTAACGCCAAATAAATCGTCGGTAATTGGTGTGCTGCCATAATTGGTGTAGGAATTGCTGTTGTTGACGAAGCCCAAGTTGCTTAAAAGATTTAAAACGCGTTGGTTAGAAATAGAATTAAAAGTGCTGAGGCCGTAGTAATTTGCACTGAATGGATCATCGTCGGAGCGATAGAACGTTTTTTCCATCCGATATAATCTGTCGTCATGATCTTTAGCATATTGTGTAACTTGTTTAGTATTTTGAACGAAATTTTGGTAATCAGCGTTGTTTTGGTAGGCCAAATTGTTTAATGATAGAACCAGATTAACGATCAATTCTAGCTCAATAATTAAACAGAAGAACGGAGCTGCAAAGTTGCTTCTGTTGTGGATGAAACCGATGAAAAGAATACCAAGTGCTAAAAAGGCGGCAGAGGCAGTCTGAGCATTTTGATTCAAAAAGGTAAATGACTTAGAGTCTACGGTAATGAAAACGATTAGTCCGATCGCTAGTAGGATTAAAACGCCTATTTGCCAGAAACTGATTTTTTCACGCTGCTTCAGCGCGATGATTGCTAAATCTAATGCAAAAAAGATCAACACAAAAGAGAAACGACCTGGATACCAGACAGGGAATTGACCTAGGTGCCAAATTAAGACTAGCGGTGTCCAGAATAAAGAAGCAACTAAAAAGATCAATAAAATGCCATTAGCTAGTTTGTACCGCCAGTTGATTTTTTTACTTAAGAAATAAAAGATTGCTAGCAAAACGAAAGGCAGGGCAATATAGATATTAGGCATTCCTTCCTGCATTTCATGAAAGTCGTATGCGCCATCTGCTAGTTTGGCTAATTCGTTATACGGAGCAAATTGAAAGCCCAAGGACCAAGTGGCACTTGAAGCAGCCTTTCCCTGTAACATTTCAACTGCGACGGGCAAAAGCATGAATGCGTCTAAAAATGAACCCCACATGCTTTTCTTCAAATATTCCCAGAAAAGTGGCCAGCGCTCTTTTTTATTGAAGAAAAATAGTTTGCTTAAAAGATAAAAGAGGCCAAAGGCAAGGGACATATAAGCCGTGTAAAAATTGGTGAACCACAATAAAAAGGTGATCAAAATCAAATGATTCTTCTTTTGCTCTAGCACGCGGTTGATTGCATCAATCAATAATGGCAAAAGCATTACCGAATCTAGCCACATTAGGTTAAAATGGTTAGCGATGGTGTAACCTGATAAAGCATAAGCGGCACTGGCTGCTAAAGCGTAAAACTCATTATCGATTTTTTGCTTCCAATAATAGTAGCTGGTTAGACCCGCTGTCGCAATTTTAGCAGCAATAATGACGAGCACCATCTGCGACAGAAATTTCTGCGGCGCTAAAAACAAAAGCAGGTTAAAGGGGCTAAACAGATAGTAGGCATCCGTTGCCAGCATTGAGCCCCCTAAGCCGCTTGAAAATGAATAAATGAGTCTAAGCGGGTGAGTAAACAAGTTGCTTCTGAAAAAGGCTAAGAAGTCGACATATTGCTGGCCCAGATCAACAGTTAAAACTCCATTTTTGGTATAGAAGAAATAACTTAAGAAAATGAGGCCGGGCAAAACAAAACTGATCAAATAAAGCACTTTTTCTTTATTGAAATTTAACTTAAGCGTTTGAAAATATTTTGTCATATTAAATTTTATCTAAGCTCCGTTCTCAATCGTAGAATTAACGTTCAGTTTTTGTTAAAATACATACAGTTTTAGTAAGGGACGATTTACGTGGATTATTTTAGAAAAAACAGTGGGACTGGTTCAAATAAACAGTCCTCAACTCCAATAAGAATGCGAATCATTCTGGGTGTTATTCTTGTGCTTTTTGCGATGCTGATAGGACAATTGGCATATCTGCAATTGGTCTACGGTTCTCGCTTTAAGGCAGAGGTTCAACAGTCTGATTCAACAGTTGTATCTAACCAAGTACCCCGTGGGGTAATGTATGATACTAAAGGGCGCGTCCTAGTAGGGAATAAGGCAACTAATGCCATTACCTATACTAAGAGTGCTTCGACTACCACGACGCAGATTTATCAAATCTCAAATGCGTTGAGTAATTACATTAAGATTACCGATGAAAAGCCAACAAAGCAAATGGTAGCCGATTATTATTTAGCTGATGAGAATAATAATACGAAGATTTCAGCACAATTGCCTAAGTCAGATAAGGTTGATGCAGATGGTAATAAGAAGACTAACTCAGAAATTTACAAGGCTGAACTTAATTATGTTGAAAAGATGAATCTGAAGTTGAATGAAAAGCAAAAGACTGCTGCTTTGATTTTCAACAAGATTTCCGGAGCTTATACTTTATCAACTATTTACATTAAGAATAAAGGTTTGACTGATAAGGAAATTGCTCAAGTTGGTGAACACTTGTCAGAACTTCCTGGTGTTGGTATTGGTACCGAGTGGCAAAGAGCATATCCAAATGGTTCATCAATCCAGAGTATCATTGGTTCTGTTTCAACTGAAAAGTCAGGTTTGCCTAGCGACAACTTACAATATTACTTAAGAAATGGCTACTCAAGAAACGACCGTGTTGGTACTTCATATCTTGAAGAAGAATATGAACCACTTTTGAAGGGAACAAAGTCAACCAGTCGAGTAACTACTAAGTCTAACGGTAATATTCAACAAACCAAAACTGTTTACAATGGTCAAGCTGGTGCAAGTTTGATGCTGACAATTGATGCCAAGTATCAAAAGCAAGTTCAAGCTGCATTAAAGCGTGTATACAGCTCAGCTGAATCAGCCGGTGCCGCACGCTACTCTAACGGTGCCTATGCCGTTGCTATGAATCCTCAGACTGGTGCGCTTTTAGCCGTAGCTGGTATTAACAGAAATACTAATACTGGTAAGACTACAGATAACGCATTAGGTGTAATCAACCAATCATTCGTTATGGGTTCTGTAGTTAAGGGTGCTACTGTTTCTGGCGGTTTGATTAATCATATTATTACGCCAACTAACAATACCTTGCCTGATACGCCAATTTACTTGCCAGGTTCTCCAGTTAAGAAATCTGTTTACCCAATCGGTACATTCAGTTCTCTTGATGCTGAAACTGCTCTAGAAGTTTCAAGTAACATCTACATGATGCACCTTGCTATGAAGTGGGTAGGTGCAAAGTACGTGCCTAAGCAATACATTCATATGCCTAACGATTCATTTGATATCTTGCGTAGAAACTTCGCTATGTTTGGTTTAGGTCAAAAGACTGGTGTTGACCTTCCAGGTGAAGTTTCAGGTATTGAAGGTAAGTCATTTAACTCCAAAGGCAACATTTTGTCAGGTTCAGTACTTGACTTGGCCTACGGTAACTACGATGCATATACGCCAATTCAATTAGTACAATATGTTTCAACTATTGCTAACGGCGGCTACAGAATGCAGCCTTACATCGTTCAATCTGTTGGTAAGACCAGCAGGGACGGTAAGAAGATTTACATCAATTACAACAAGAAGCCTAATGTCCAACAAGCAATTCCTTGGACACCAGATGAATTGAATGTTGTAAGACAAGGTTTCTGGCGCGTAGTTCACGGTACTAACGGCTGGGGTACTGCTCACCCATTGAAGAACGTTAAGCCTTCAATCTCAGGTAAGACTGGTACTGCCCAAACCTTCTACTACGATGCAGAACACCCTAACAGAAAACACAATATCGAATTAATCAACGCTACCTTTATTGGTTATGCTCCATCTAAGAATCCAAAACTTGCGGTTGCAGTTGTTTTCCCAGGACTTGATCCAGATGGTGAAGGTACATATACTTTACAGGTAGCTAAGGCAATGATTCAGGATTATTTCAAACTTCATTCAACAAAATAATGATTAAGACTGGTCAAATTGCTTGAAAAATGCTATTCTAGTACAGTCAGAATAAAAGTGTAGGTGGTGAAAGAAATGGCAGATAACATCATTTTAGAATGCACCGAATGTGGCGATAGAAGTTACTTATCTAAGAAGAACAAGCGTAAGCATCCGGAACGTTTATCTTTGAAGAAGTATTGCCCAGTTGAAAGACGAGTAACACTTCACCGTGAAACTAAGTAATAAACCAAAATAGCAGGTTCAGTGCCTGCTATTTTTTTATTTTTGGACGAGAAAATGAAAAAAGCAGAATTAAGAAAAGAACAAATCAACAAATTAAAAGAATTCGCGAATACAAAAGAAAAAGAGACTGAAGATAGCATCCTGTTAGAGAAGCTAATGGAGACCGACTTGATTAAAAATAGCCAAGCAATTGGCGTGACCGCTTCTCTGCCTTTTGAAGTCGATACGTCAGAATTAATCGCCAGATTGTGGGAAGCTGGTAAAAAGGTTTATTTAGCTAAGGCTAGAGCAGACCAAGATCATACATTGGACTTTCTTCGTTACACTTATATGAGCAAGCTGGTGAAATCAAAATTTGGCGTTGAAGAAATTGCTGATGGGGATACCGAAGTTAATAACGAGCTTGATCTGGTGATTGTGCCTGGTTTAGCTTTTGCGTTAGACTCACATGTTCGTTTAGGTTTTGGCGGCGGTTATTATGACCGTTTTTTGGCTAAATATAATCCTAAGACTGTCTCACTAGTAAGTTCGCCAATGCAGTTTGCCAGTTCAGAATGGCCAGTAGAAAAAACGGATATTCCAATTCAAACGATTGTGACGACTAACAAAATCTATTAAAATATATCCAAATAACGAATTTTAAGGGGATTTTTAAATGAATCGAAGAATCAACCTGTCGCAAGCATTTGTGACAATGGGTATTTTAGTAGTATTATTGATCGTCTTTTTGGTTGAAGTATTCCTTGGTGGTTCAGAAAATACCAACGTATTGATGAAAATGGGTGCCATGAGCAACTACGCCGTAGTGGTTGGCAACCAATGGTGGCGTTTATTTACTGCCCAATTTTTGCATATTGGTGTAATGCACCTGGTTTCTAACGCCGTAATTATTTACTACATGGGGCAATATATTGAACCGATTATGGGTCACGCTAGATTTTTAGTGACTTATCTTTTAGCCGGTATTGGCGGTAATCTAATGAGTTTAGCCTTTAGTTCCGACCACGGTTTGAGCGCTGGTGCTTCCACTGCTTTGTTTGGTCTTTTTGGTGCAATGACTGCAATTGGACTTCGCAATATTCATAACCCAATGATCAGTTTCTTAGGTAGACAGGCCTTCGTTTTAGCCCTAATTAACCTGGGGATTGATATTTTTGCCCCTGGCATCGATATTTGGGGTCACCTCGGTGGTTTGATTGTCGGTTTCTTATTAGCGGTTATTTTAGGCGATCGTGTAATGAAGACTTACAATCCTAAGTGGCGTGTTTTGGCTGGTGCCGTATTAATTTTTTATGTAGTTTGGACAGTTAGAACAGGTATGATTATTAACTTCTAAGGAAAAGCAATGAAGACTTTATATGATGTACAGCAGCTTTTAGAGAAATATGGCATTTTGGTTCATATTGGTAAAAGAATCTGGGACATTGAACTAATGGCCTTAGAACTCGACAATATTAATAAGGCTGGTTTGATCGATCAACATGATTATATGATGGCTAAACTTATTTTACGTAGAGAATATCGCATTGAAGAACTCAATGAAAAAAAGAAAGATAAGAAAAACAATAGCAAGTAAATTAGTTTAGCGGTATCATTATATTTGTAAACTTTTATGAAAGGGCAGATTAGATTTTATGTCGAGTTTTTTAATTGTCTTAGATACTGTTTTATTAGTTATTCTTTTAGTCTTCGGTGGTGTTTGGGCCTGGAATAAGATTCAAGCCAAATCCCTCGGCGGTGAATTGACTAATGAAGAATTTAAAGAAGGCATGCGTAAGGCACAAATTATTGATCTGCGAGAAAAAGAGCCTTTTAAACGCAAGCATATTGATGGTGCGCGAAGCTTGCCATATACGATGCTTAAGTATCAATATAATGAACTTAGAAGTGATTTGCCGGTTTACCTTTACTCAGACTCAAACACAATCACATTGAGAGCTGCCCGTTTCTTGAAGAAGAAGGGCTTTGTTTCAGTCCACTGGCTTAAGGGTGGTTTTGAGACCTGGGACGGCAGAACTAAAAAGTCTAAATATTAATTTGAAAAACACATTTGGGAGGAGAATCTGCTCAAATGTGTTTTTTTAGTTTAAAAATGGATTGTGAAAGTGATGATATGCAAAAAGTATTAGCCATTGTTGGCCCAACCGCGATTGGCAAGACTGATCTGGCTATTGCCTTAGCCCAGAAATTAAATGGTGAGATCGTCTCAGGTGACTCTATGCAAGTTTACCAAGAAGTCGAAGTTGGTACCGCCAAAGCAACCAAAGAAGAACAGAGCAAGGTTAAACATTACCTAGTAGATACACGCTCTGTGTTTGATGAATTTTCAGTCAAAGATTTCGTTGACGAAGCCCAAAAAGCTATTAAAGAAATTAGTGCTAAAGATAGATTGCCAATTTTAGCTGGAGGTACCGGTTTTTATGTCAATGCCTTGCTTAACCAAATGCAGCTGGGTGAAAAGCAAGAAGAAAATCGCGGTACGTCGCAAAAATGGGAAGATTATCTCGCTCGCTACGGCCAAGAAAAACTGTGGCAGGTATTAAATGAAAAGGATCCGGCTGCAGCTAAGAAGATTCCGGTGCCTAATTCACGTAGAACGATGCGGGCACTGACCGTAATTGATCGTACTGGTAAGAAATTTTCGGAACAACAAAAGAAGATTGACCCCCGCTATGATTATTTGATTATCGGCCTTAATTCTGATAGACAGGAAATCTATCGCAGAATTAATTTGCGCGTCGACAAGATGATGCAAAAAGGGATGCTGGATGAAGCTAAATTCATTTATGAGAATCGTGCTAAAGAGCATCAAATTTTGCAGGCGATTGCTTACAAGGAATTCTTTCCTTACTTCGAAGGTAAGGAAGATTTAGACAGCTGTATTACGCAGTTAAAAACTGCTTCGAGGCGGTATGCTAAACGACAATTAACTTATTTTAGAAATCAACTACCCGTCGTTTGGTTTGATCCGCTGAATGATCCTGATTGTAAACAAAAGATTATTGCAAAAGTCGAGGAATGGAAAAATGAATAATTTACCAGAAAAACTACAAAAGATTGTCAAAGAAGTTGATCAACAAATTGCTCCTAAATTGGCAGAAATTGAAGATCAGATCGTTTTTAACCAAGCTAAGGTACTTAAAGCTTTCCAAGATAATGCCGTCGCAGAAGCCGATTTAAGCGGTTCTACGGGCTATGGTGATGACGATATGGGCCGTGACAAGCTTGATCGGATTTATGCCCAAGTTTTTGATACTGAAGATGCTTTAGTACGTCCACAATTCGTTTCAGGTACGCATACTTTATTTGTTGCTTTAAACGGTAACTTGAAGTCAGGCGATACTTTAACTTATTTAACTGGTCAACCTTATGATACTTTGCAAAAAGTAATCGGCTTAACCGTTGATAAGCGTGGTACTTTGGCTGAAAAGGGCGTGAAGTTTTCATACGTGCCACTAAATGATGAAAATACTGTTGACTATGATCAAGCAGAAAAGATTTTGAAACGTGATCAACCCAAGATCGTTGCTATTCAACGTTCACGTGGCTACTCAACTAGAAAGACTTTCACCATCGATCAAATTAAAGAAATGATTGCCTTTGTTAAGAAGGTAAGTCCTAAGAGTATTGTCTTTATTGATAATTGTTACGGTGAATTTTCTGAAAAGCACGAAGCAACTGAATACGGTGCCGACTTAATGGCTGGTTCTTTAATCAAGAATGCCGGCGGTGGTCTAGCCAAGACCGGTGGCTACATCGTGGGTAAAAAGGACTTAGTAGAAAATGCTAAACTCGCTTTGACTGCACCTGGCTGTACCGATGAAGGAGCTACTATTGGCAACTTGCATGACTTCTATGAAGGCTTCTTCTTGTCACCTAACGTAACTGGCATGGCCGAAAAGGGTATGATTTTTGCGGCTGCATTGTTTGATAAGATGGGCATGAATGTAACGCCTGCCTGGGATGAAAAGCGGAGTGACATTATCGAAACAATCATCTTCAATGACCCAGACAAGATGGTGAAGTTCGTTCAAGAAGTACAAAAGAACTCACCAATCGACTCCTTCGTAACTCCAGAAGCTGTCCACATGGAAGGCTACGAAGACAAGATTATTATGGCTGCTGGTAACTTCGTTTCAGGTTCAACAATTGAATTCTCAGCAGATGGTCCGATTAGACCACCTTACGCAGTATATATGCAAGGCGGTTTGACTTATGCTCATGACAAGGTCGCAATCATTAATGCGGTTCGCGATACATTTTTTAACAAATAGTAGAAGTTAAAAATGTTACTAGACCAATTTGACTTTTTTAAATTAATCTGCTATTGTATTAAACAGTTCTAGGAGATAAAAATCAAATCATAGGACCATACCAATTTAATGTTTTTTGTTTTTAATAGGTGGAAAAGCTATGAGTAAACAATATACTACAGAAGAAATTAGAAAAGAAGTAGCAGACAAAGACGTAAGATTTTTACGTTTATGCTTCACTGATATTAACGGTACTGAAAAGGCTGTTGAAGTACCAACTAGTCAATTGGATAAAGTGTTGACTAATGATATTCGTTTTGACGGTTCTTCAATTGACGGCTTTGTTCGTCTTGAAGAAAGTGACATGGTTTTATACCCTGACTTATCAACTTGGTCAGTATTGCCATGGGGTGACGAACACGGTGGCAAGATTGGTCGTTTGATTTGTTCAGTTCACACGACTGATGGTAAGCTATTTGCAGGTGATCCGAGAAACAACTTGAAGCGTGTTCTTGGTGAAATGAAAGAAGCTGGTTTCGATACCTTTGATATCGGCTTTGAAATGGAATTCCACCTCTTCAAGTTAGATGAAAATGGTAACTGGACTACTGAAGTTCCAGACCACGCATCATACTTTGACATGACTTCAGATGACGAAGGTGCACGTTGCCGTCGTGAAATCGTTGAAACTTTGGAAGAAATTGGTTTCGAAGTTGAAGCTGCTCACCACGAAGTTGGTGATGGTCAACAAGAAATCGACTTTAGATTCGATGATGCTTTAACTACTGCTGACAGATGCCAAACCTTTAAGATGGTTGCTCGTCACATTGCTAGAAAGCATGGTTTGTTTGCTACATTTATGGCTAAGCCTGTTGAAGGTCAAGCCGGAAACGGTATGCACAACAACATGTCACTCTTCAAGAACAAGCACAATGTCTTCTACGACAAAGATGGTGAATTCCACCTTTCAAACACTGCACTTTACTTCTTGAACGGTATTTTGGAACACGCTCGTGCAATTACTGCAATTGGTAACCCAACTGTTAACTCATACAAGCGTTTGATTCCTGGTTTTGAAGCACCTTGCTACATTGCTTGGGCTGCTAAGAACCGTTCACCACTTGTTCGTATTCCAAGTGCTGGTGAAATTAACACCCGTTTGGAAATGCGTTCAGCTGACCCAACTGCTAACCCATACTTGTTGCTTGCTGCATGTTTGACTGCTGGTCTTAACGGTATCAAGGAACAAAAGATGCCAATGAAGCCAGTTGAAGAAAACATCTTTGAAATGTCAGAAGAAGAAAGAGCAGAACACGGCATCAAGCCACTTCCAACTACTCTTCATAACGCAATTAAGGCATTTAAGGAAGACGACTTAATTAAGAGCGCTTTGGGCGAACACTTAACTCACAGCTTTATTGAATCAAAAGAATTAGAATGGTCCAAGTACTCACAATCTGTTTCAGATTGGGAACGTCAACGTTACATGAATTGGTAATTTAGTAGATTATCAAGTAAGAATCCTCGCTCTGTGCGAGGATTTTTTATTAATTTTTAAAGTTTGAGCAATGTCAAACGGGCAAATATGCTATATAATATTTAGAAATAAAGGTAATAATATCCCTAATAAGTTTAGGGATATTTTTGTGTTGCAATTAGAATTTGGAGTCTTTTTTGATGAGTAGAAGAATATTAACATTCATGTGTTTAACTGCTGCCGTTTTAGGATTAACGGCATGTAGCCAAAATTCTCATACTGATAATAAAGATAATGGCAGAGTTTCTAGCACTCAAAAACAGGCTCCAAAAAAATTAGTTGCCCAAGATTTATCTGATTCTGAAAAAGCAAGTGCGATCACGGTTTATGGTGCATTGAAATATAAAAAGGCCTGGCAGAAGACTTATCAAGCTGCCAATAAAAATGGCTTAAGCGTTGCCGTAAAGAGTGCTACTGCTTTTAGATACATTAAGGATAAGGGTTATATCTATCAGGTTAGCGGTAATGGCAAAGAACCGGATACTTTTTACATCTTGGAAGGCAGCACCGTTAATTTTTATAACCGCAAAAAAATAGGTAGTGCAAGTTTAAATGAGCTTGTGTCATATTTAAACGACAAAAACGAGATAAAAAATGTCAGAAAACTGGCTGCTTATACGACTATGGGAGCGTCAATTACTTCTGATAAATATGGTGTTAAAGGCGATAATGGTCTCGCTACAGTTCCAAAACACTTGCGCGGCACCTGGTACAACCGTCGAGGTAAAAAGCTGGTGATCGATGCTCATAGCATTAATGGCGGGGAGATCCATAAGATCTCTGGTAGTTTTGCACCAACGTCATTTGAACAAACTAGAAGATGGGCTAGAGCCAGAATGGAAAATATCAATGGGATTGATTGTTATCACGTTCAGGCTTTGAATGCCCAAAACTTTGGCTGGCTATATACCGTTCAAAAGAAAGGCAAAAATGAGGCTGTAGCGACATACAGCGTTGATACTGGCAGTTGCACCGGTAGCTACTGGAAGTCTGTTAAGCTAGCTAAAGCTAATGTAGACGCTAAATTTGCTAGCCTCAGTTAATTCGTAAATTTTCTATAATATCTTTGATAAAAGATTGGCTTAATACTTTTTTTATAATAGTATTATGTCAAAGAGATAGATTTTATAGAAGGGAAGAATCCTTTTGAAACGCAAATTAACCGTACTTGTGGCAATCTCAGCCGCTTTAACTTTGGCAGGATGCTCACAAAGTACACAAGGAAATACACAATCAGAACAATCTAAGAGCAGTCAAGTTTCTAAGAAGAGCTCAAACAACAGCAATACCTCATCAGACTCTAGTTCGAAGAGCAGTGATTCAGATAAGCTCTCTGCAGAAAACATGGACTACAAGACTACCGCTAGTGCAATTGCGGTTTATGCTTCACAAAAGTATGGTGATACCTGGGAGATCGCAGTAAATGCTGCTAAGCAAAATCATTTGAGCGTAGCTTTTAGAAGCAAGGCTGAAACTGGTATTACTTCAGACAATAGCGGCTATGTTTACGAAGTTAGTGGTACAGGCAAGAGCAGTAACGCTCGTTATATGCTTAGCGGCGATGGTGCTAATAAGCAAATCACTATTTTTGTAAAGCAACGTAATGTTGGCACAGCTAGCTTGTCTGACATTGTAAACTACCTAAATGATAAAAATGATGCAGATTTAGTTAACCAATTAGCTAAAAACGCTGAATTAAACGCTAAACTTGAAGGCGATGGTGCTACAACTAAGGATACTGCTAATGTAAATAGCGTAATTCCAGCAGCTCTTCAAGGTACTTGGTACACTGCTGATACTGGTAATGGCAATATCGATACTTTGACTGTTACAGGCAACAAGATCAACGATGAAGCCGGCTTTAGCATGAACGTTAAGAAGGATAATACCAATAGTTCATCTGATTCATTATCAGGCTACATGAAGCAAACTACCATGAATGGCATTAACTTCTACAGTTTCACTAATATGGGTCAAGAACCTGGTCAAGGTAGTACTTACTTAGCTCGTCATACCGAAAATGGTCAAGATGTGATCGTTTCAGCTAACTCTAAAGGGACTACGAATGCTGTTTACTGGAAGAGTAAAGATTTGGCAAAACAAAACTCAAATAAGCAATTTAGCGATTTGAAGTATTAGTTAAAAATTGAATATAGAAAGAAGACGTCGAAAGACGTCTTTTTTGTATGATCTTAGCATTTTTATCCATGAATTCGTTTACATAAAATTTTTACTTACGAGAAAAAATTTTTTCTGGTAAAGTAATCAACGTTGCAATAAAAAGGAGGAAGAAGAATTAATGGAAAACGCACAAAGTGGAATGAGAGCTCGCGTTGATGTTAGACGTCCATGGCTTGCCATTCTCCCATTAATGTTAGGATCATTTGTAGGAATGTTCAGTGAAACTTCACTTAACATTGCCTTACCACAGTTGATGAAGGCTCTTCAAGTTGGTCAGTCTTCAATTCAATGGCTGGTTACAGGCTATATGCTCGTAATCGGGATAGTCCTGCCACTTTCAAGTTTATTGACCAAGTGGTTTACGACCAAAAAATTAGTTTTGTTTGGCCTTGGTGCCTTTATTATTGGATCATTGATTTCAGGATTTGGGGTTAATTTCCCAATGGTTTTAATCGGTAGAATGATTCAGGGGATCGGAACTGGAATTATTTTGCCATTAATGTTTACTATCGCAATGCTGATTTTCCTACCTAATAAGTTGGGTACGGTTAACGGTGTTCTTGCCTTAGTAATCATGTTTGCGCCAGCGATTGGTCCAACTCTTACTGGTTTAATTTTAGCAGTTGGTTCATGGCGCGATATCTTCTTTACTTTCGTAGTATTCTTGGTAATTGCCTTTGTCATTGGCCTATTTAGTTTAGTAAATGTTAGCCAAATTACTAAGCCAAAGGTTGACTTTATTTCAATTATTTTATCAATTTTTGCCTTTTCAGGCTTGATTGCAGGTGCAAGTTTTGCTAGTGAATTAGGTTGGCTTTCTGTTCAAGTTCTTGCATGCTTGATCGTGGGTATCATTGCCTTGATTTTCTACGTAAGACGTCAATTGAAGCTTGAAGTTCCAGTATTAAATATGCGTGTGTTTAGACACCGTAACTTCACTTTGGGTGCAATCTTAGTTATGGTCGACTTTGGTATCATCTTGTCAGCCATGTACTTATTGCCACAATATTTGCAAAATGGTCTGCTTGTAGCCGTTGCTTTAACTGGTATCATCATGTTACCAGGTGGGATTATCAATGCAGTAACTTCTGCTTTTGCCGGAAGAATGTATGACAGTTTTGGTGCAAAATGGCCAGCACGAATCGGTTTTATCATTGCTTTCATTGGTGCTCTAATGCTTAGCATAGTTACAACACACAGTGCTATCTGGTACGTAATCTTAGCTCATATTATCTTGATGATCGGTGCACCGCTTGCAATGTCACCATCACAAACCTCAGCTTTGAACTCTCTTAAGGGCCTTGAATCAGCCGATGGTTCTGCAATTCTTAACACTATGCAACAGATTGTCGGAGCCTTGGCTACCGCACTTGCTACTAGTTTTTTAACAATAGGTAGAAATGTGGTGAGTGGCTCAGGTGCTTTCAAGTTCACTAATGGTGTTCATTATGGTATGTACTTTACCATTGTGTTGACGATTATTGGTTTCATCGTTGCTTTGTTTGTGACAGATGATGGAAAAGAATAGATAGCAAATAAATCTACTGAGATTTCAGTAGATTTATTTTTTTGACTTCAAAGCTGATTATTGTGGTTATTAATGAAAAAAGAATATACTTTACTTAATGAAATTTATCAAGGGATAAGCAAAATACGAGGCAAAAAATGAAACTAAGAAACAAAATTACATTAATTTCCGCAGCTACTTTAATGGCGTTGAGCCCAGCTGCCACAGTTTTAAGCAATAATCCATCAGTCGTTCAAGCCGCTAAGGTAAGTAAGAAGACGATTACTACCAATCAATTTGATAACTTTCGCTACAATGGTAATGGTAAAGAATTAAGTGGCTTTGTTAAGAAGAACACTACTTTGCCACGCTTGAGCGGTTTAGTAACAATCAAGGGTAAGAAGTATTACCGTGTTGGCAAAAACACTTATGTAAGAGCAGATGCGGTTGCCAAGATTGACAACAAGAACACTCTTTTACTTGATTACAATTCCTACGTTTATAACAACAAGGGCAAGCGTGTTAAGGTACCAACTTTAAAGAAAGATCTTCCAATCCTTTTTTACAATACAAAGACAATCAAGGGTAAAAAGTACTACTGCATTGGCAAGAATCAATATGTCAAGGCAGCTAATGTGGGAGTAGTTAATGGCAAAATTCAATATGTTGACGAAACTTATGTAACAGTGAAAGCAGATAAAACTCACAGCTACACCAAAGACGGCTATGCCAACGATACCCAATACAAAAAGGGACAAAAGGTTAGGGTAGATCAATTTATTTACACACCAGCAAGTGGTTCAGATGATTTTGCTGCATTCAATGATGATTCAGCTGTTCCATTTTATAGAATTAAGGGTGAAAAGGATGCTTACTTGTCATCATTGGATGTTACTCCACGTAAGGCAATGAAGGCAGTTAACTATGATGATCTCCACTACACTTTTGCTGAATATACCCAACCAGCTGACATGCCAATCTACACAATCAACGGTACGCCTTCTGATGTCGTTGTTCCACATGCCGCAACTAATGCAGAAAGACAGATTAATGTAGATCGCTTGATGTACATCTGGGTTCCAAGTGAGAAAAAGGCAGAATTGTTCTACCACATTAGTAGTCAATATGTAATGGCCCCAGAAGGGGATGTTTACACTATAGGCAAAGCTCGTAAATTTGTTGGCGATGGTTTCGTTAAGCAAAGCGATGTCAAGGTTAGTGGTCTTGAATTAAAGCCAGTAAATACTCCTGAGGAAGCTGAACAAGATAGTAAGACCGCAACAGTTAGTGACAAGCAAGCTTTACAAAATGAAATCGATAAGCATACAGATGTTGAAAAGAGTGACGCATATCGCTTAACTAGTCGTAATAAACGTGAAGCTTATGATACTCAACTTAAGTTAGCTCAAGATGTTGAAAAATCAAATACTTCAACGATTGCTGCAGTTAAGCTCGCAGTTTGGAGCTTGCAACAAAAGATTAACGACTTAGACGGTGCGAAGGTTCATGTTAAAAACGTTAACCAATTAACTGAAGCAGAAGCTAGAAAAGTGTACCGTGTAGCTTATAATGCAAATGATGTTTACACGCCTCAATATAACTATCTGATTACTATTCGTTTTAGCGATCACAATCGTAGATTGAGCATGAACGTTCGTCATTATAGTAAGGCTACTCAAGATCCTAAGTTTTTGGTTAGTTCTACTGACACTGAATTGAAGATTTCTGATTACGCAACTGATAAGTAATCGAGAGTAAACGAAGTGTCTGGGAAAAAACTAATCCCCAGAACATGAAAAAAGCGATGAACTTCATAAGAAGTCATCGCTCTTTTTGTATACTTTAAACCCATTCCTTGATATTATTTAATCACCACAAAAAAACAATAGAAAGTGGGCTTAAACATGTATCAAAATTATATCACAGGACAAACTACTTTATCATTAAATTTAGATTTTTCTATCCCTGCAAATCACATTGCCAGTGTTATCAGTGAATTCGTTGATTCTATTCCTAACGAAGTTATCTTAGAAACCACTTCTAATACAGGCAGACCTGCATATCACCCGGCAATGATGCTTAAGATTTTACTCTTTGCTTATTCTAGAAGAGTCTTTTCAGGCAGAAAAATCGAAAGAATGTTAGAAGAAAATCTGCCGATGATGATCCTGGCTGGCAATAGACATATTTCTTATCACACGATCAATAACTTTAGATCAAGCAACCACGCTAATGACGTAATTAAACAATGCTTCGTCTACTTTGCTTCACTATTAGAAGATGAAGGATTAATCCGCGAAAGTGCTGTTTTTATTGATGGTACTAAGATCGAGGCGGATGCCAACAAGTATGCTTTTGTTTGGAAAAAGGCGGTCGAAAAGTACCATGCAAAGTTAAAAGAAGATGTATCTGCCTTGTATGATGAGCTGATCAATAAAGAAGTTGTCAAAGTCATGGCCGAAGAAGAAGCCCAAACTAGTCAAGTGCTGGAGATCCTAGCTCAAGAAACAGAAAAAGAAATCGAGAAGATTTCGGAAGAGATCAAAAAGGAACCTAAAATTATCCCGGGTGGATCGCAGAATAAAGTCAAACGTCGCGGATTAAAGAAGATCTTGCATAAACTTCGCAAAGATTTTATTCCGCGTGCTAAAAAGTACGAAGAAGCTGAAGAGATCTTTGCTGGCCGTAACAGCTACTCTAAAACAGATCATGATGCCACCTTCATGCATATGAAAGAAGATCATATGAAAAACGGGCAGCTAAAGCCAGGCTACAATATTCAGGCAGCGACTACTAATCAATATATAGTTGATTTTGCCCTGTTTCCTAATCCGACTGACTTTAGAACATTCGAACCATTTCTAGACCAAATGAAGTCCAGAGGAATTCTCGATAAGTTTCAAAATATTGTGGCCGATGCGGGCTATGGCAGTGAATACAATTACTCGATTCTGGAAGAGAATTATTCCGATAAGAACTATCAGATTCCGTATACCCAATACGAAAAAGAACAAACGCGAAAATATAAGAAAGATCCATCAAAGGTCGACAACTGGTACTATAACGAAGAAGAAGACTATTACGTAGATAAATCAGGCGTCCGCTTCAACTTCAAATATTATAGTCAAAGAAAAGATCGATCTACTGGCATGGTCAGAAACTTCAAAATTTATGAAGCTGATGAGTTCCAGCTAACTGAAGAACTGACCCAATTGGCTAAAACCAAAACGGGCCGCCAAAGGCAGATTCACTACAATCCTAACTGGCAGTATTTAAAAGAAAAAGCAAAAGAGACTCTTCAAAGCGAAGAAGGCAAACGCATCTATGGCTGTCGCAAGTCAGATGTGGAACCAATTTTCGGACACATGAAGAGTGTATTTGGCATGCGGAGAACGCATTTAAGAGGTAAAAAGAAAGTCGAAACAGATGTCGGAATCATGTTTATGATGATGAATTTGAATAAATATAGAGAAAAGAAGAAGGTAAAACCTTCGGATTTTCATATTAAAAACAAAAAACACAGGAATTCACTAAAAATAATGAATTTCTGTGTTTTTATATCCAGGTTAAAAATCTAGTTTCTTCCCAGACACTTTTTGCTACTAATTGACAACAAAAAACACGCTAGAACTTCTAGCGTGTAAATGGATAATAGAAAATAGAAATAGTTAAAAAGATAGGGTTAGATTTTATTTTAATTTACTTTATTACTTGTCCTCGTAGCCCTTTGGGTGACTCTTGTGCCACTTCCAAGCGGTTGCGATTACATCGTCGACATTTTCGTGCTTTGGCTTCCAGCCTAAAATGGTTCTTGCCTTAGTTGAGTCGGCAACAAGTGAGTCAGGGTCACCGCCACGACGTGGTCCCATAGTGTAAGGGATGTCGATACCGGTAACTTTCTTAGCACTTTCCAAAATTTCAAGGTTTGAGTAGCCGTGAGCAGTACCCAAGTTAAAGACATCTGACTTGTTGACCTTCATCATGTGCTTTAAAGCTAAGATGTGAGCGTCAATTAAGTCTTCAACTTGAACGTAGTCACGGACATTAGTACCGTCTTTAGTGTTGTAGTCATCACCGAAGATGGTAAACTTGCCGTCACCAGAAATAGCACTCTTCAAAATGTTTGGAATAAGGTGAGTTTCTGGAGCGTGATCTTCACCGATTGTACCGTCGCTTGAAGCACCAGCAACGTTGAAGTAGCGAAGAGCAGTGTACTTAATGCCGTCAGCCTTGTCGGCCCAAGCCATGATCTTTTCCATCATCATCTTGGTTTCACCGTATGGGTTGATTGGGTTAAGTGGGGTGTCTTCTGTGATTGGCAACTTCTTAGGGATGCCGTAGGTAGCGGCTGAACTTGAGAAGACTAAGTACTTAGTACCAGCGTCATTCATTGCTTTCAAAAGTGAAATCATTCCAGCAACGTTGTTGTCGTAGTACTTAAGTGGTTTCTTAACTGATTCAGGTACCAATGAATATGCAGCAAAGTGCATAACAGCATCGATCTTTTCATCACGTAAAATCTTTGAAACTAAGAAAGTATCTTCGATATCGCCTTGGTAAAACTTGGCCTTTGGATCAACGGCTTTTCTGTGACCGGTGTACAAAGCATCAAGAACAACGACATCGTTGCCTTCCTTAACTAATTCACGAACAGCGTGTGAGCCGATATAGCCGGCACCGCCGATAACTAAAACTTTCATGTTTACTCCTTTTTTAATTGGTTATTAGTCTTTACTTAAACCGATTACATTATAACACATTATTTAGTAAATTATTTACTAATTTAAAATAAATTATTTAAATTAATTTAGCGTAAATGAGAATTCATGATCTTGCTCAGGATCGATGTGGTATTGCTCTTCTACATCGGAGCCCCAGCTGTCGATGCCGCCTACGCCGCGAACAGCTCCCGCGATTACCAATACGCTTCTACGAGCCAATGGCAACTCTTCAATGTGGGTAGCATTTTCTAATTCTTCTGCAGTGTATGGCAGTAAACTGAAGTTAAATGGCTGCTTAGTTTGCGTAATCTTTAAACTAAAGTCGCCATCTTTGTCCGCATTGTTTTGCGTAGAATTACGGGTGATGACTAATTCATTAGTCTGCATGTGCATCCCGTTTTCCTGTGGTACAAGATACTTAGTAACTGGCAAGCCGTCAATGTGGAAAGTTCCGCGTTCTGCTCCAGCCATTCTGTCAGGGTAGGTTTCACCAGACAAGCCAGTATAGTCAAAACTTTTAGCCTTGGTTGGCATAATGAATCTCATGCCGATAACAGGCAAAGGCGGCAAGCCTTTTTTACCAAAATAATGCATGGTAATCGTCATGTGACCAGCATCATTAATATTATAAATGATTTTGACTTTGGTTGCAGGAGTAGTTAAAGTTTCGTAGTCAAAAGCCACTTTTACTTCATGGGCAAATTCCTGATTGCTAAATTGATTATTGATTGGAGCGACAGGCAATTCGTCGAATTGGTGATCGTCAACTTGAACGTGAATACCCACACATTTAGTGAACATGTCAGCTCCTAGCCATTGGGCTGCTTTTTGATTAAAGCCGCTACCGCGATCGTTATCGGTGGTCGCCCGCCAAAAAGTTGGTGTAGGCGTGCGGTAAAGCCATTCTTTGTCCTTGATTTTCAAAGATTCAAGGCCACCACGCTCGTAGCTGAATAAATAGGCGAAATCTTGACCATTGACTCCTAAACTAGCTTCGCCATAAACGACGTGTAAATTATTTGTGTAAGCCATAGTAGTATCTAACCTCCTGCATTGCTGGTTTGGGTGTGCGGTCTGCGAACATTAAACCGTCGCCAGAGAATTCATAATCGGAGTGACGATCATCAAAGTCGCCACCGTAACGCAATACGTCCTGTCCGCTGACTGGATCATGCACAAGCAGAGCCTGATCGATGAAGTCCCAGATAAAGCCGCCCATGTACTGAGGGTATTTATCAATTAGCTTGATGTAAGAGCCCATGCCACCGTCGGAGTTGCCCATGTCGTGCATGTATTCACATTCGACAAGTGGCTTTTTAGGATTTTGGAGATATTCTTCTGCCTCTTTAGGTGGCAAATACATACAGCTTTCAAGGTCTGAGATTTCTTTCTTAAATTCTGGTGCATGGAAGACGCCTTCGTAGTGGGTGAGGCGAGAAGAATCGTGATCTTTGTAGAGTTTGTTCATAGCGGCGATGTTGCTGCCGGCATATGATTCGTTGCCAAGTGACCAGAATAAGATTGCAGTGTGATTCTTGAAGGTTTCATAATTGCTGCGGGCACGGTCGACGACGACTTCACGCCATTCGGGGATGCTGCCGGGTACATTGGAAGTAGCTTCAACTTGGCCTAACTTTTGCCAGGTGCCGTGGGACTCCAAATTGTTTTCCGCCATCATGTAAATTCCGTTTTGATCGCAGAGATAGTACCAAGGAATTTGATTTGGATAGTGGCAGGTCCTAACGGCATTGATGTTGTTGTGTTTAAAGGTAGCAATGTCTTGCTTCATGTCGGCTAGGGTAATACTGCGGCCACGCTTAGCATCCCATTCGTGACGATTAACGCCGTTGATGATTAATCTTTTGCCGTTAAGCAAAACCACATGATCCTTGGTAATTTCAATTTTTCTAAAACCAAATTGGTAAGGAATAAGTTCAACTAATTTGCCATCTTGGTCATGAACTTCAATGATTAATTGATAAAGGTATGGATCATGGTTGTCCCATAGGTGAACATTGGCAAAAGTTTCGTTTTCAATTTCAACGTTTGATTTAAGTGGCAACTTTTTATTAAGCAAAGTTTTGCCATTGATGTCTTCAACTAAGACGTGGACATTGCCACTGGTTTTACCCATAAAGTGCAATTTAGCGTTGAAGACACCGTCATGGTAATCATTAACAACAGTTGGTTTGATATCTAGATCCATTAGATGAGTCCGAGGTAAGGCTAAGAGTTCAACTGAACGAAAAATACCGGAGAATCTAAACATATCTTGATCTTCTAGCCAGGAAGCAGTGCTGTGTTTGAAGACTTCGACAGCTAAGATGTTGTCTTTTGCTTGAATGTAAGGTGTAAGATCGAATTCGGAAGGTGTGAAACTATCTTCGGCGTAACCGATGAAGTGACCGTTGAGATAGACATACATGGCCCGTTCAACGCCTTCGAATTGAATATGGATGTCATGGCCGGCTAAAGCAGGATTTAAGTCAAAGTGTTTAAGATATGAACCGACTGTGTTGTCTTTTCCTTGACTAAAATCGCCATCCTTGATGCCGCGCCCCAGGGTGTAGGCAGGTTTACGATAGATTTTGCTTTCCCAGGGATACAGAATGTTAGTGTATTGATTTTGGGCGTAGCCGTTTAATTCAATTTCACTAGGAACGGGGATGGTGTCAAAGGAAGATGACTCAAAGCTGCGTTTGTAAAAGTCAATGGGCCGGCTTTGAGGATCTTTTGAAAAATGAAACTGCCAGGCACCGTTGAGACTTTGTTTAAAACTGCTGCTGTGGTTTTGCCATTCACGGTAATCTTTGTAAAAGGGATGATCACTGTGAGCTGGCAGTTGATTAATCCTGAAGACTTCGGGATCATCAAGCCATTTGATATTTGCTTTCATGATAAGACCTAGTTTCTATAAAAAAATATATTTTGAAAACGGTTTTATTATAACACCAAATTAAATAATTTATCAAATAAATAAATAATTTAGTAATTAAAAGTAAATAAATTAATTGACAAATCTCGAGAAAAATATTTTTGAATAAAATTGATCTTTATTGGAATTAAGTAAATATTTTGTATAATAAAGACAGGAATATTAGTAAATGGGAAAGAAATAATTATGACAACTATTAAAGAAATTGCACAAAAGTCGGGGTATTCTTCTGCGACTGTTTCGCGGTTGCTCAATAATGATCCTAACTTATCAATTACTGCAGATACCAAAAATAAAATTTTAGAAATTGCTAATAAGCTTGGTTATTGGAAAGACCACCAAGAAAAGGAAATTAAGCCTACAATTGCGCTTCTTTACCGCACTAACCATAAAGAACAGTTGCAAGATGAGTATTTTACTTCTTTAAAGCAAGCCTTGGTAGAAACCGTTAAGCAAGAATCAATGAAGATGAAGACCTTTTATAATGTGGCTGACTTAATTGAAAATGCCTCATTGTTCCAAGGCTTTATTGGAGTAGGAGCAGCGCCAATCGAAAATGCTGAGTTGGTAAAATTGCACGAAGTTTTACCAAATGGGGTGTTTGTTGATACTAATCCAGCTCCCGAATTGTTCGATTCAATTAGACCTAACTTAACTTTAACAGTTAAGAATGCTATTGATTTGTTTATTAAAAACGGCTATGAATCGATTGGTTTTATTGGTGGTGTTGGCCCTAAGCATGATCATATTCAAGAAAATGATCCACGTTCCGTTGCCTTTGCGGAATATATGAAGGTTCGCGGAAAAGATGACAGCAACATGTTCGTTTCAGGACCATTCAGCGTTGAAAATGGTTATAAGCTTGGCAAAGAAGTAATAAAGAAGTGCAAGAACAATTTACCAGATGCATTTTTAATTGCTTCTGATACATTAGCAGTCGGTGTTTTACAGGCCTTTAACGAAGAAAATATTAACGTACCAAAAGATACCGCAATCTTGAGTATCAATAACAGTAATGTAGTGAAGTACGTATCACCACCACTTTCTTCTTACAACATCAACCAGCAGGAAATGATTGATTTAGCTTTAACTATGCTGACCAATTTAATTATTCAACCTGATCGTGCGCATATTGATGTGAATATGAACACTAACTTGGTGGTACGCAAAAGCTTTATTCCTAAAGGTGAGTAAATTTCTTAGTAAATAAAAATTTTTTGTTTTGAATATTTTGAAAAGAGAATGCTGAAGCATAGCATTCTCTTTTATTTTTACTAGAAGTAAATAATTTAGTTATATCAAGTAAATAATTTACCAAAATTGATACTAAGCGTATACTCAGATATGTAAACGATTACAGATGATAACAATTTAGGAGGAAGCATTATGACAAACGGTCATAAAAATTCAGGGAAACAAATAATTTCCTATGCATCATTCTGTCTGGGTAACTTAGGACACGCAGCTTTTTATGGTGTAATGAGTACATACTTTATTATTTTTATTACTAGCGGAATGTTCAGTGGGCTAGAGCAATCAGTAGCTGATAAATTGATTGGTTTAATCACTGGCTTAATGGTAGTGATTAGAATTGTCGAGTTGGTTATTGACCCAATCTTGGGCAACATAGTTGATAATACCAAAACAAGATGGGGAAAGTTTAAGCCATGGATTTTCTTGGGTACTGTAGTTAGTGCAGTATTATTATTAATTTTATTTACTGGAATCTTTGGCTTAGCGCAAAGCAATTGGATTCTTTTCGCTATCTTATTCGTAATTATCTACATCGGTTTTGATATCTTCTATTCATTATCCGATGTTTCATATTGGGGTATGGTTCCGGCTTTAAGTGAAGATTCACATGAGCGTGGTATTTATACTTCATTGGGTGCCTTTTCAGGTGCTATTGGTTGGAACGGTTTAGCAATTATCGTTGTTCCTTTAGTAACTGGGGTAACTTATGCAGTTACTGGTAAACATGAAGAAGGCGCACCAGGTTGGCTTGCCTTTGCGGCCGTAATTTCAGCTTTAGCAATTGTTTGTGCCATTATTGTTTGTTTAGGTACTAAAGAAAAGCACAATTTAATTAGAAATTCAGCCAAGCAGAAAACTACTTTGCCTCAAGTCTTCAGTGCTATTTTCCATAACGATCAAATTCTTTGGCCAAGTTTAGCCTACTTAGTCTTTTCACTTGCTAACACTATTACTAACGGGGTTTTGTTCTATCTGTACAAGTTTGTCATTGGTAAACCAGGCGAATTCTGGGTTGTAGGGCTTGCTGCAACGATTGTAGGGTTCTGTGTCAGTCCATTATTCCCAGTTTTAAATAAGTACATTCCAAGAAAATGGTTGTTTGTTGCAGGTCAAACTTGCATGATCTGTGCTTATCTTTTATTCATTTTCTGCCGTGATAATGTTGTGTTAATGGACTTAGGGTTGGTTTTATTCAACATCAACTTTGCTCAATTAGTAACTGTTTTGACCTTAACTGATGCGATTGAATATGGTCAGCTTAAGAGTGGTCAAAGAAACGAGGCCGTCGTTTTGGCAGTTCGTCCAATGATCGATAAATTCACTGGTGCTGTTTCTAATGCTTTGGTTGGATATGTAGCTATTGCAGCTGGTATGACGGGTGCCGCAACTGCTGCCGACATGACAGCACACGATATCAGCACTTTTAATACAATGGCCTTATATATTCCTTTAATCTTAGCTGTGATTTCAATCATCGTGTTCTTAAGCAAAGTAACTTTGACCGAAAAGAAACACGCCGAAGTTGTTGAAGAATTGAAGACTAAGCTTGCTGAAGGTGAAATCGAAAAAGACGATTCAACTAAAGCAAGACCTAGACAGCAAAAGATTTACGCACCAGCCGATGGTGAATTGATGCAAATGTCCTCCGTCGTCGACGAAGATGGTAAGCCATTCCCAGGAAAGGGATTCGCAATCAAACCAAGTGCCGGCAAGATCTATGCACCATTCGATGGTAAGATTAGATTTACCTTTGGTACAAAACACGCCTTTGAGATTATCTCAGATAATGGCTTGCAAGTAGTCGTCCACGTTGGTCTTGGAACAGTAAACTTGCGTGGTGAAGGCTTTGAAACGTATTATGATGATGGACAAGAAGTCAAGAAGGGCAACTTATTACTAGAATTTGATCGTGATTTGGCTCTTAAGAATGGCTACAAGGATACGATCGTTACCTTCTACACTCAACCAGGTAGAATTAAAAAAGCTAGTCCAATTAAAGCAGGTTCTACTGTAAAACACGGTGATGAAGTAGTAGAAGTCCAGTTTAAGTAGAGGCTTAAAAATGACAAAAACATTATCACGTTTTCTTTATGGTGGGGACTACAATCCCGATCAATGGACAGAAGAAACATGGCCTGAAGACATTAAGGTCTTTAAAAAGGTAGATTTAAATTCAGCTACAATTAATATTTTCTCTTGGGCAGTTCTTGAACCTAGAGAAGGAGTCTATGACTTTTCTAAATTAGACAAGATCGTTCAAGAATTATCTGATGCAAACTTTGATATTGTGATGGGTACGGCAACAGCCGCAATGCCAGCCTGGATGTTTAAAAAGTATCCGGATATCGCAAGAGTTGATTACCAAGGCAGACGTCACGTCTTTGGTCAGCGGCACAATTTCTGTCCGAACAGCAAGAATTATCAAAGACTGGATAGTGAGTTAGTTGAAAAATTGGCCCAGCACTACGCTGACAATTCGCATATCGTAGTTTGGCACGTGAACAATGAATACGGTGGCAACTGCTACTGTGGAAATTGTCAAAACGCCTTCCGTGACTGGTTGAGAAACAAATACAAGACCTTGGGTGCGCTCAACAAGGCTTGGAACATGAATGTTTGGAGTCACACGATTTATGACTGGGATGAAATTGTTGTTCCAAACGAGTTGGGGGATGCATGGGGTCCAGAAAGTAGCGAAACCATTGTTGCTGGCCTTTCAATCGACTACTTGCGCTTTCAATCCGAAAGTTTGCAAAACCTCTTCAAGATGGAAAAGGCAGTCATCAAGAAGTACGATCCTGAAACGCCTGTAACTACTAACTTCCACAGTTTGCCAAACAAGATGATTGACTATCAAAAGTGGGCCAAGGATCAAGATATTATTTCCTATGATAGTTATCCAACTTACGACGCACCTGCTTATAAGCCAGCATTCTTGTATGACTTAATGAGAAGCCTTAAGCATCAACCATTTATGTTAATGGAATCTGCACCTTCACAAGTTAACTGGCAATCTTACAGTCCACTAAAGCGTCCAGGTCAAATGGCCGCAACTGAATTGCAAGCTGTTGCTCACGGTGCTGACACTGTTCAGTTCTTCCAATTAAAGCAAGCAGTGGGTGGTTCCGAAAAATTCCACAGTGCAATTATTGCTCATTCACAAAGAACTGATACTAGAGCCTTCTGTGAATTGGCTGATTTGGGTCAAAAATTAAAGGAGGCTGGTCCAACAATCTTAGGTTCAAAGACTAAAGCTAAAGTCGCAATTGTCTTTGATTGGAGCAACTTCTGGTCATACGAATATGTTGATGGCATTACTCAAGATTTGAATTATGTTGACTCAATTTTGGACTACTACCGTCAATTCTATGAACGCAACATTCCAACCGATATTATTGGTGTTGATGATGACTTTAGTAACTATGACTTGGTTGTTGCACCAGTGCTTTACATGGTTAAAGCAGGTTTAGCTGAAAAGATCAACAGCTATGTTGAAAAGGGCGGCCACCTCGTTACTACCTACATGTCAGGTATGGTTGATTCAACTGACAATGTTTACCTTGGCGGTTATCCTGGTCCATTGAAAGATGTCACCGGCATCTGGGTTGAAGAAAGCGACGCAATGGTTCCAGGTCAAAAAGTTAGAGTCACGATGGATGGCAAAGAATACGAAACTAACTTAATGTGTGATTTGATTCATCCAAATAAGGCCAAAGTTTTGGCAAGCTACGCTGATGAGTTTTACACTGGCACTGCTGCGATTACTGAAAATGATTATGGCAAAGGCAAGGCTTGGTACGTTGGAACCAAGTTAGGTCACCAAGGTTTGACACAATTATTCAACCACATTGTGCTTGAAACTGGAGTTGAATCATTAGTTTGCGACAGCCATAAGCTTGAAGTAACTAAGCGTGTCACAGCAGATGGCAAGGAACTTTACTTCGTGCTTAACATGAGCAATGAAGAAAGAGAATTGCCAAATAAATTTGCGGATTATGAAGACATCTTAACTGGTGAAAAAGCTAAGAGTTCAATGAAAGGATGGGATGTCCAAGTCTTAACCAAGTAACAAATCCTATTTCTTTCCCTCGAATTTAGATCAATAAATAAGGAAGCTAGGCGAAATTTCTAACTTCCTTTTTGAGTACCCCAGAACGTGGCGTGGAAGAGTTGAGAAAATTGTTGCCTGACACGCTTGTCTTGGATGGCAAGAGGGTGAATGACATTTCAAGAATAGAGCTTAAACAATGGTTAAAGTGTAATAATATCACTTAACTGTGAATATAGTATAAATAAAAAGACCACCGACGGAATAAATCAGTGGTCTTTTTATACGCGAACAAGTGCATCATTATTTCCAATGCACTAGGATGTTTGGAAAAACGTGACTATATCAAGAGATGAGGATGTAGTCATCGAAATAGCTAACTTTAATTAGCTAAATCTAATATTATTATAGTACATATCTAGATAATAAAGGGAGTTATTTATCCTTTTTGTTTACGCCTTTTTCAATAATAATAGAGCGACATTATGACTAATATGCTTTATACTAATGATGTAAGCGATAAGAAATAACGATGGAGGCTTAAAAAATGAGTATAGTAAATAATGATTTTCATAAAATTTTGACTGAAAGACATTCAGTACGTAGATTTGATCCATCCATAAAAATTAGTCATGAAGAAATGAATGAAATGCTGGAAGAAACTATCACTGCTCCTTCCGCATGCAATTTGCAAGCCTGGAAATTCATAGTTGTTGATACAAAAGAGGGTAGAGAGAAGCTGCACCAATACTTTATGCCTTTTAACTTCCCGCAAGTTGATGATAGCTCGGCTATAGTTCTATTCTTTGGTAATACTTTAGCTTACAAGAAGTACAGTCAATTGTGGCACACGATGTATGAAGAAAAAAAGGTAACCAAACAAGCGATGGAAGCTGCTCTTAACACCTTCATGCCACTTTATGAAAAAGCACCACAAGAAATGCTAGTGGCTGATTCAATGGTCGATACATCTCTTGCTGCTATGCAATTTATGCTAGTTGCACGCGAACATGGTTACGATACTAATGCAATGGCAGGTTATGATGCTAAAAAGGCTGCAGTTGTGATGGGACTTGATCCTAAACAATATGTACCAGTAATGGCAATTGCTATTGGTAAGCATGATCCAAAGGCTGAGCCTGAAATTACCACTACTAGGTATCCACTTTCAGATTTGGTTGATTATGAATGATACACATTAATTTTCAAAGAAAATGAAAAATAATATTAAAAATGTGTTGACGATTTATTAAAATGTGATAGTATTATTTTCAATAAATAAATCATTTAGCTTTGAAAAGGCAAGTAACTTAAGATAAAGTTCGCAGAGAGTCTTCATTGTGGTGAAAGAAGATAACTAAATCTTACGTGAAAATCACCTTTGAGCCGAAAGTGCAATACGTAGTACTTTCAGGGCCCGCCCTTTACAGCGGCGACGTATCGCTCACTATTTTATTAGTGGGCCGCACGTGCATGAGATCAGTGTTTTTGGCTGATGAATAAATAGGTGGTACCGCGTGAAAACGCCCTATTAGATCAAATTGATCTAGTAGGGCGTTTTTTGTTTATCCGATTCAAGCTAAGGAGTTGTAGGAATGAGGATTCTATTATGAAAAAATGGTTAAAATTATTAACTGGCGGTATGACAATGACAGGCATGGCTGTTAGTGTAAGTGCCTGTTCAAATTCATCAGCAAGTACAAAGTATGATAAGAGTCTTTCTTGGATGACGACTTCTGAAATCCAAACGCTCGATCAAAATAAAATGGTCGATACTACCAGTGGTGAACAAGCTGACAATGTTTTTGAAGGTTTAAACCGCTTGGATAATCAGGGCAAAATCAAACCTGGCGTGGCCACTAAATCCACCGCAAGTAAGGATGGTAAGACATGGACTTTTACTTTAAGAAAGAACGCTAAGTGGAGTAATGGCGATCCCGTAGTCGCCGAAGATTTTGTTTATTCACTGCAAAGAATGCTTGATCCAAGAACGCGCTCGCAGCAACAAAATATCTATCAGGCAGTGAAAAATGCTGATGCGGTTGTCGCTGGAAAAGTTTCACCGCAAAAGCTTGGTGTTGAGGCAAAAGGCAAGCATACACTAGTGGTTCACCTGACCCATCCCGTCCCATACTTCAAAATGATGACAGCATCGACTTGGGATCCAGTTAACAAAAAGGCGGTTCAAAAATATGGCAAAAAATACGGCACCGCTTCAAAATATATGGTTTATAACGGGCCATTCGTAAGCACTGGCTGGACTGGTACGAACTTATCCTGGAAACTGAAGAAAAATAATTATTATTGGGACAAGAAAAATGTAAAACTTGATACTGTTAACTACAGCGTGCAAAAGACGCCATCAACTGATTACAACCTTTATCAATCAGGAAAGTTGGATGGAGCATTTTTAGATACACAGGCTTCGAAGCAATTAAAGAACCAAAAAGGCTACCGGGTATTTAATCTTGATCGGACGGAATATCTAACTTATAGTCTGACCAATAATAAGGACTTAGCCAACGCTAACTTACGTCGGGCAGTTTCAATGGCACTGAATCGTAAAGTGTTAGCTGCTACAGTTGGCGGAGCTAATACTCCAGCGACCACCTTTACCGGTCCGCAAGAAATGGTTAACGGCAAGAATTTCAATAAATACTTTGCTCAAACTAATGCCACCAGCCAATACACTAATTATGATAAAAAAGCCTCGCAAAAGCTCTATGCTCAGGCTTTAAAGGAATTGGGCAAGTCAAAAGTTGAATTTACCTTGGCTGGGGACGATGATGATGTTTCTAAAAAGGTCATGGAATATGTACAAAGTCAGCTGGAGAGTACTTTTGGCAAAAAGATGGTTGTAAATGTTAAATCGATGCCAAAGACCACGCGGGTAAGTAATATGCTTAATGGTAAGTATGACGTCGACTTTACCGGTTTAACTACTAGCTATAATGATCCCAATTCCATGCTAACTACTATGAAAACTGGTGAAAATTATAATTTTGGTAAATGGTCCAATAAAAAATTTGATCAATATCTTGATGCGTCAAATGATGAAATGAATCCACAAAAACGTTTAGCTGATTTAGTTAAGGCCGAAGAGACTCTGGATAATGAGCAACCACTAACCCCACTTTATCATGATGGGCAGGCTTGGATGGTTAGAGAAAATGTTCATAACCTTGGTTTTACAGCCGGCAACTTCAATTTCAGAGATACATATGTGACTAAATAAGGAGAATAAACAATGAGTGAGACAGTTTTTGAAAATTGTAATTTATTTGTAGGAAATGAAGATAAGCTATTAGAAAATGCATGGTTCGTGGTAGATGATGAAAGTGGTCGTTTAACTAAAGTTGGCACTGGGGATGCACCTCAAGGTGATCAGCAAGTAGACTTAAATGGTCAATACGTAATGTCAGGCTTGATCAATGCCCATACTCACGTTGGTTTGATTAACGCTGCTAAAGATCATTATCCTGAAACTGAAGCTTTAGTAACATATCAGGCCCTCAAAGATTTGAAAAATGGTTTACGTGGCGGCGTAACTTATATTAGAAGCTGTGGCGTAAGCTTTGATGTGGACGTTAAGTTAAAGAAAATGCGTGACAGTTACCCATTTGAAGGTCCAGGAATCAAGCCTGCAGGTATGCCAATTTCAATTTTAGGTGGTCACGGTGACCAACCTTTAGAAGATAATAAAAATGCATCTCATCTGGTTAATTCACCTGATGATGTAAGAAAGGCAGTTCGTGAACAGTTCAAAAAAGGCGCTGAGAATATTAAGTTGATGGCCACTGGTGGCATCATGTCTCAAGGAGACGAAATTGACGATACTGAGCTATCTTTAGAAGAAATGCAGATGGCAGTTAAAGAAGCTCACTCAAAGCATATGACAATTTGTGCTCATGCCGAGGGCCGGCTTGGGATTCACTATGCTGTAGTTGCTGGTGTAGATTCTGTTGAGCATGGATTTTATGTAAGTGATGAAGACATTGAGTTAATGAAAAAACAGGGGACGTTTTTGTCACCTACCTTAATTGCTGGTCATCAAATTGCTGTTTATGGTAAAGGAAAGATGTCTGATTTCTCTTATCAAAAGATGTGCGAACATGTTAATGCATTTTATAAGAATGTAGGAAAAGCTATTGAATCAGGTGTGAAGTTAGCTTTGGGGACTGATGCTGGTACTTTCATGAATCCACTTAAAGATACGGCTAAAGAACTTACCGAATTAACTAAAGCTGGTGCTAGCAATTATCAAGCACTTCGCGCGGCTGGTTTAGGATCTGCGGAATTGCTTAAGATTGATCAAGATTACGGTTCTTTAGAAGTGGGAAAATATGCAGATTTCTTAGTGCTGAAAGATAATCCGTTAAAAGACGTATCTGCAGTTGAACAAGCTGATAAACAAGTTTACCAACATGGTGAAAGAAAATTTTAATAAGCAAAATGGTCTTAGTGTGAGCTAAGGCTATTTTTTTGCAGACAAACGTCTGACTTTTTTAGTTTACACAATTAAATATTTTATTTATTCTAGTAAACTATTTACTAAAAGAAGTGAAAGAGATATACTAGTAGCTGAAAACGATTACAGAACAAATTTGAGGTACAAACAATGAATAAAGAAGAATTACTTACTGAATACGAAACAACTTTTGGTGAAAAGGGACAAGATGTATTCTTCTCACCAGGTAGAATTAATGTTATTGGTGAACACACCGACTATAATGGTGGGCATGTTTTCCCAGCCGCAATTAGCTTAGGTGTTTATGGCGTTTATGGTCCAAGAGAAGACAAGAAAGTACGTCTTTTCTCAGGCAACGTTGATGGTGATATCGTCGAATTTGATATTGATGATACCACTGTAGAGAAAGACGATCGTTTCTGGGCTAACTACTTTAAAGGCATGATCACTTACTTACGTGAAAAATACGACAACATCAATCATGGCTTTAACCTGTATATTAAAGCCAACTTACCATCAGGCTCAGGCTTATCATCAAGTGCTGCCATCGAAATGTTGATGGGGATTATCTTAAAAGATGAATTCAACTTAGATGTTGATCGGATTGCATTAGCTAAGATGGGTCAAAGAACCGAAAATGAATTTGTAGGCTTGAACTCAGGTATTATGGATCAATTTGCCTGCATTATGGGCAAAAAAGATAGTGCCATTTTCCTCGATTGCAATACTTTGAAATATGAATACATGCCACTTGCTTTAGGCGAATATGAAATTATTATCATGGCCACTAACAAGCCACATACTTTAGCTGATTCTGCATATAATGACCGTGTTCGCGAATGTCATGATGCAGTTAAGAAATTACAACAAAAGCTTGATATTAAGGCTCTAGGTGAGTTAGATAACGACACTTTTGATGAATATTCTTACCTTATTGATAATGAGACAGAGCTAAAGCGTGCTCGTCATGCCGTTAGTGAAAACCAAAGAACCTTACGCGCAACTAAGGCGATGAAAGATGGCGACTTAGAGAAGTTGGGTCGCTTGATCGATGCTTCACACGTTTCACTTCATTATGATTATGAAGTAACTGGTAAGGAACTCGATACGTTGGCTGAAGCTTCATGGAAGCAACCTGGTGTATTGGGTGCCAGAATGATTGGTGGTGGCTTCGGTGGTAGTGCAATTGCTGTTGTTAAGAAGTCAGAAGCAGAAAACTTTAAGAAAAATGTTGGCGATATCTACCGTGACAAGATTGGTTACGATGCCAGCTTCTATGATGCAGAAATCGTTGATGGTACTAAGAGAATATAATTTTTATGGAAGGGTAAGTTATGAAGGTTATTGAAAAGTTTGCGGATAAAGTAATTAGTAGTGGTGCTTATAAGCCGCTTGATCGTGTTTATGTAATTAATAAAATTCGTGGTCTGGTTGGTGATCATGATGAAGAAGAAAATGATCAAGCAGCTGTTAAACAATTAGTAGATATGGCTGTGAAGAATAAAAAAATACCAGATGATGTAACTTCACGGGAGGTGCTGAATGATCAACTGTATGATTTAGCAACCCCAACTCCATCTGAGACTAATAGTATCTTTTGGCAAAAAATGGAAAAATCTTCTGAAAAAGCAACTGATTGGTTTTATAAGCTTTGTGTAAACAACAATTACGTTAAAAAAGAAGCTATTGCCAGAAATGTTGTCTTTTCAGGAACTAGTTCAAAAGGACATGGCCTTGAAATTACGATTAATTTGTCCAAGCCAGAAAAAGATCCAAAGGCTATCGCAGCAGCGGCTCATGCAACTGGCAAAAAATACCCACAATGTGCTCTTTGCCTTGAAAACGAAGGCTACTTAGGTGGCTATGGTAAAAATGCTCGTTCTAATTTGAGAATTATTCGCATGAATATTGCTGGTCGTCCATGGGGCTTCCAATATTCACCATATGCTTACTTCAATGAGCATTGTATTTTCTTGGATCAAAAGCATATTCCCATGGTTATTAACCAGCAGACTTTGATTAACTTAGTTGAAATTGAAAAGACTTTCCCACATTACTTTGTTGGTTCAAATGCTGATTTACCAATTGTTGGTGGCTCAATGTTAGCTCATGAGCACTATCAAGGTGGTCGTCATACCTTCCCAATGATGAAGGCTAAGATTAAGAAATCTGTTGTCTTTAATGAATATCCAGATGTTAAGGCTGGGATTGTTGATTGGCCAATGAGTGATTTGCGCCTTATTAGTAATAATTCACTTGATCTAATCGATCTTGGTAGCCAAATTATTAAGTTCTGGGATCAATATTCTGATGCTGATCGTGATATTAAGGCCTTTGATGGAGAAACGCGTCATCATACGGTAACTCCTATTATGCACCGTGAGGGTAAGAGCTTTGTGCTTGATTTGGTACTGCGTGATAATAATACTAATAAGGATTATCCACTGGGTATTTTCCACCCACATAAGCAGTTGTGGCACATTAAGAAAGAAAATATTGGCTTAATTGAAGTTATGGGACGTGCTATTTTACCAGGTCGTCTGAAGAGTGAACTTGAAGAAGTTAAGAAATATTGGCTTGGCGAAGATAACCAAATGGCAGCCAGCCATCAGGAATGGGCTGACCAAATTAAGGCTGAAAATGAAATTACTAGTGCCAATGTTGACACTGTGATGGAGCAAGCCCTAGTTGAAGTCTTTGAACAAGTCTTGCAAGATGCTGGCGTTTTTAAGAATAATGAATATGGCGATCAAGGCTGGGATAAATTTATTACTGCTTTAACTGAGAATATTTAGGATAAATTAGACAGAAAGCGAGATCTAATGGGTTTCGTTTTTTTGTTAGCGGTAACTGATATATTCTGCTGGGCAAATAATTTATAATATTTTTGAAAGCGAATACAAAAACGGGAGAATAAGCAAATGAAGACAAGTTTTATTAAATATGGTCGCAAAGACAACAAGGATCTTTGTGAGGTTACGTTGGAAAACGATCATGGTATGACCGCGAAAGTTCTCAACTATGGTGCAACCTTAGAAAAAGTTTTGCTTGATGGTGAAAACATGATTTTATCATTGGACAAACCAGAAGATTACGACAAGGAACGCAATTATTTAGGTGGTACAGTAGGACGAATTGCTGGCCGCGTGCGTCGTGGCATCTGGCGCCATGGCTTAGAAATGCACCAATTGCCAATTAATGAAGGAGAAAACCATATTCATGGTGGCAGCGGCATTGACACCGAAGTGTGGGACTTTCAGCCAAGTTGCGATGACAAGGCCGCTTGTGTTGATCTGACCTTGCTTGATCCTAATGGTCATAATGATTATCCGGGCGATTTAAAGATTCATGTACGTTATGAATTGGATAATGATAATACTTTGCACTATTCAATGAATGCAGTTAGTGATAAGCTGACTATTTTTAACCCAGTTAACCATACTTACTTCACCTTGGGTGAACCAGAAACGATCAAAGATTTGCAAATGCAAATGAATGCTGATTATTATTTGCCGGTTGATAAGACCGGTTTACCTGATCAAGGAATGACTGAAGTGGCTGGTACGGCCTTTGACTTTAGAAAAATGAAGCGAGTTGGAGATGCGCTAGAAAGTAGTGATCCGCAAATTAAAAACCGCGATGGAATGGACCATCCATTTATTTTGAATGGTAATCTGCCTAATGCCGTCTTAACGTCATCTAAGCATAAGCTAACAGTGACGACTGATGCTCCTTCCTTGATTATTTATACGGGTAATGGTTTTGATCATACTGGTAAATATACTTCAAACTTTGGTCCATATTGCGGAATTACTTTTGAAGCGCAAGTGCCACCGGCAGAGGGTGACGATTTAGGTCGGATTACACTTTTGCCAGGTGAAGAATTTAAGCGGACCGTTGATTGGAAATTTGAATAGAAGATATTGAAGAAAACAGAATTCGTATTTTGAGATTCTGTTTTTTTCGTATCTAAATATTTTGAAAAAAAAACCATGGACATTATAATAAATCTTTAGGTTGATCTCGAAAATTAAGGTGAGTGTACAAGTTAGGTAATGAGTAATAAAAAATAACAAACTGCTAGCATATTACATAAGTTGTATATGAATCAATAATTATGGGAGGAATTATATGAGTAAGAATAATTTCCAAGAACGTTTAAGAAAAATGGAAGACACTAAACAGCGTTTTTCAATTAGAAAGTTTAGTATAGGTGCAGCTTCGGTCTTAATTGGACTGACTATTTTTGGCATGGGCAATGAAACTGTTCATGCGGCTGAACAGCCTGCTCAAAACCAAAATGGGGGGGTACAGACTTCTGCTGTAAATAAAGAAGAGAGTGATGCTTCTAAAGCAAAGCAAGAAGCTGAAACCTCTGTAAATGTAAATTCTGAAGTAACTGAAAACATGCAAGAAGTTTCAGTTGATCAAAAGGCCAATACAGCACAACTTGAAAAGAAAGCACCAGCATCTGCTGTGAAGGAAGAAAAGACTGTTGCTGATCCTACTCCAGCAAAGGAGCAAAATGCTACAAGTAAACAAGACTCAGCTTCAGCACAAACTAGTCAACCTGCTGTTGATTCTGTTAAGCAAAATGCAAAAAAAACACAGCAAGCAGGCAATGGTAAGGCAGCATTAGCAACAACTATAACTCTTAATGAACCCAAAAGCAGTGTAGTTGAATTAACTGAAAGTAAAGCTACAGTTCAAGATGAAAATTCTACCACTGTTGTAACAAGTGCTAAAGGATTAATTGATGCAATTCAAAAGGGAACCGCAAATACAATTAACATTGGTGCGAATATTGATTTAGGTACTATTAGCAGCTATACCAATACCAATATTTCTAATAAACGTAACATCATAATTCAATCTGTTGCTGGCAAGCACTGTACTGTAGACTTTAACGGTTATGGCTTTAACATGTACAGTAGCAATTATGGAGTTACTTTCAAAAACTTAGACTTATATGGTAGAAGTTATTTCGGTATTGTTAGAAGTGCTGGATCATATACTTTTGATAATGTTAACTATATCGGGGCAGAATTAATTTATACTGATCCGGGATATAACACGACAGTTAACTTTGATGGTAATGTTACTGCTTATTCAGTGGGTTCATATACCGCTCCACTAAATGGTAAGCTTCGATTGTGTCAGGGTGGCAATAATCAACAGGTAATTCAATTTGCCGATGGAAAAAATACGATCAACTTTAATTCTGGGAGTAATGTTACCTTAACCACTACTAATTCAAACGTTGTTGAAGTTGATAAGGGAACAACAACGATCAACGTTAAGAATGGTGCTCAAGTTTCCTTAAATCCACATACTCAAATTTTCACAGAACAACATAGGATGAGGATGGATGGTATTGCCCGTGGTATTGCTTCAGATGGTAATACTACTTTGAACATTGATCAGGGTGGTAACCTAGACATTAACTTGACAAAGAATACCAAAGATTGGTACCTTTCTGGTGCTCTTTACTTGAATTCTGGTGCAATGATTAACGTTAATGGTAATTTGAACATTAATTCTAATGGTAAACCATATTACCGCTCTCAAGGCTGGGATGATCCGGTTTACATCAACAGTAATGCCACCATCAATGTTAATGGTGGTTCATTCAAGGTTAATGCTACTAACATGGGTGATGATTACATAGGTTCAATTGTTACTTCAAATGGAAAGATCGCCATTAATCACCATGGTACCTTCAAGGTTAATGCTACTAACATGGGTGATGATTACATAGGTTCAATTGTTACTTCAAATGGAAAGATCGCCATTAATCACCATGGTACCTTTGATGTGACTGGTGATGGCGCAAAGGCTACTGGTGTATCACTTGGTAATGGTAGTACCTTTACTTCAACTCAACCAGAGTTATTTAACATTTCAATGCCAGATGGCGCCACTGCAATTAAGAACGGTAAAGTTCAATTTAATGGAGTAAAGACCTCAGCTGATAGTCAACCAATCGGTGAAATTGACATTACTTATGCTAGTGATGGTACTCCAAAAGTTACTAAGGTAACTAGTTATGATAAAGCTACAACTACAGCAACTAGAACTGCTGGAAATAATGCTAAAAACAAGATTAACTTAGTTGCTGCTGGTAAAGAAGTTGACTTAAAAGATATCATGTTTACTAAAGACGCTGATGGGAACTATATCATGAGTGGTATTGCAAATACCGCTGATAATAATGGCGCATATGTTTACATTTCAGTAAATGGCACAGTTCATCAAGTTGCTCCAACAGATTCACAAACTCTTTATACAGTTGTAGAAACTGGCGACCCAACTCCTTCTCAAGTCCCTTACACTGCTGAAACAGGAGCAAATGGTAAATTTAGCGTTAACTTAGGTAAATTAAAAGATACTGACCAAGTTTCACTTTATGCAGCTAAGGACTTTGTAACTAGTGATACAGATACCAAGACCGTTTCTGAATGGATGACTAGTTTTTACCGTGATCAATTGCAAAAGTTAGTTGATGAAGCCTCTACTGTTGAAGTTGGTTCTAATTACATTAATGCTACTGACAGTCTTAAGACTGCTTATACTAATGCAATTAGTAATGGTAGTGTTCTTCTTCAAAATCCTAGTGCTACTTCAGAACAACTTGAAGCTGCAGCTACTGCCATCACCACTGCCAAGACTGCTTTAAACGGTGATCTCAACAAAGTAAAACAAGATCTTGAAGCTGCAGTGAAGGACGCACCGAACGTAAGAAATACTCCGGCATACTACAATGCCGCTTCTGCTAAGCAACAAGCATATAACACAGCAATTAGTGATGGTAGTGAAGCCTTAAAGGCTCAAAATCCAACAGTTGAAAGTTTAACAGATGCATTAAATAAGATTAATGAAGCAAAGAGCGCATTAGATGGCCAACCAACCGATAAGCAAGCTCTTCAAGCTGCAGTTAATAAGTCTAAAGACGTCAAGGACAGCAATAACTACGCTAATGCCGATCAAAATGCAAAGACAGCATACGACAATGCAGTAACAGCTGCTCAAGGCGTTTTGGACAACTCAAACGCAACCCAAGCTCAAGTAACTCAAGCATTGCAAGATCTTAATACTGCCAATGGCAAATTGAACGGAGATGCCAAGACAGAAGAAGTAAAACAAGCTCTTGAAG